>OAWN01000063.1_pt1 | contig 80679 bp, 59 predicted proteins | sample 1476801 | NCBI WGS metagenome assembly OAWN01 (sample SAMEA2580214, study PRJEB22360) | human gut metagenome | biome: human gut; feature: human-associated habitat; material: faeces | place: Denmark | collected 2008/2010 | reverse complement strand
GAACCATGGATGTGGTGTGCATCAACCGCTACTACGGCTGGTACAACCTGAGCGGCGATCTTGATGCGGCCTGCCATGCGCTCAATATCGAACTGGACTTCTGGGAGAACATCGGCGAACCGGTCATGTTCACCGAGTATGGCGCCGACACCATCGAGGGCATTCATGGCACGCATGGCGAAATGTTCAGCGAGGAATTCCAACGCGATTATTATGCGCGCATCAACGCCGAAATCGACAAACGGCCATGGTTCATTGGGGAGCAGCTGCGGAATTTCGCCGATTTCGCGACGTTCCAGGGCATCATTCGCGTGGGAGGCAATCGCAAGGGCATTCTGACGCGCGACTGCCAGCCCAAGATGGCCGCGCATTGGCTACGCGAGCGCTGGGCCGGCATTCCGGACTATGGGTATAAAGGCTGAGAGCTGAGCGGTCGAATTCACCCAGTAGCCGGAGGAATCACCCCGCTAGGAGGCCTTTCAGCGGGGTGATTCTTCCAACCAGTGGATGAATCACCCCGCTCAGGGGGATATCAGCATCCCAAAACATCCAGCGACTGGAAGAAATAGGACGCTAAAACGCCATCTAACGTCCGAATTCCTCCAATCCCTGGCGGATTTACCCCGCTCAGACCTTGATCATGGCGTATTGCGACTCATAGAGGCGGTAATACGCGCCCTTCCGAGCCAGCAGCTCCTCATGGTTGCCGTGCTCGACAATCTGACCGTGGTCGATATAGCAGATCTCGTCCGCATTCTCGATGGTAGACAGGCGATGCGCAATGATGAAGCTCGTACGCCCCTTGAGCAGGTGGTTGAGACCGGCCTGCAACGCCTCCTCGGTGCGCGTATCGATATTCGAAGTGGCCTCGTCAAGGATCAGGATCCGCGGATCGGCGAGTAGTACGCGCGCGAACGCGATAAGCTGACGCTGGCCCGCCGACAACGTCGAACCACGCTCCTCCACCACCGTGTCATATCCATCGGGCAGATCCATGATGAACTCGTGCGCATGCACCGTACGGGCGGCCGCCTCGATCTCGGCATCGGTCGCATCGAGCTTGCCATAGCGGATGTTATCGCGCACATTGCCGGAGAAGATGAACGTATCCTGCAACATCACACCCATCTGGCGGCGCAACGACTCCAACGTCACATCACGCACGTCATAGCCGTCAATCGTAACCGAACCTTCCGCGACATCATAGAAGCGTGACAGCAGGTTGATGATCGTGGTTTTGCCGGCACCGGTCGGGCCGACCAGCGCGATCGTGCGCCCCGGCTCGACATGCAGATCGACCAGGTTAAGGATGTTACGGCCGTCCGGTTCATAGCGGAAGACCACGTCGTTGAAGTCGACGCGACCTTCGATCTGCGGCAGATCCTTGGCATCCGGCGCATTACGAATCTCCGGCTGGACGTCGAGCGTTTCGAAGATGCGCTCAAGATAGGCGGAACAAGTGATCAGCTGGTTGTAGAAGTTGCCGATGCTGATCACCGGGTTCCAGAAGTTGTTCGCATAGCCGACGAACGCAATGAGCACACCCGTGGTGACGTTCACCGCACCGAAGCCGGTAACGCCCACATAGTAGATGAACGCGATGGTCATGACGGAAATCGTCTGGATGCCCGGCCACATGAGGAACTGGATGTGCACGGCCTTCATCCACGAGGCACGCACATCGTTCTGCTGCTCCTGGAAGGTCTTGAACTGCGCCGCTTCCTGCGCAAAGGTCTGCGTGGTCTTCACACCGGCGATCGACTCGTGGATATATGCGTTGAGATTGCTCTGCTTGTTGGACAGCACCTGATAGGCACGACGTTGAAAATGCTGCAATACCAGCACCCATGCGATCAGGAACGGGAACAGCACAAGGCTGAACAGTGCAAGACGCCAGTCGACCACGAACATGACCACCAACGTGATCAGGAACGTGAACACATCGGAGATCACATTGATCAGACCGGAGCTCAACGTATCCGAAAGCGTGTTCACATAGTTGACCACGCGGATCAGAATCTTGCCGTGAGGCCGCGAATCGAAATAGCTGAACGGCAGGGTCTGGATATGCGTGAAAATGTCGCGGCGCATGTCTTTGAGCATGAGCTGGCCGACCCGCGTGATTTCCACGGTCCGGTAGCGCAGGCCCAGTTCGTAGATGACGATCAGCACCGCCAGCAGTGCCGCCAGACCACCGAGTAGCGTGAGATTCTTGGCCGGAATCGCACTGTCGATCATGATTTTCGTCAGATACGGCACGACGACGGCGATGCAGCTCATCATCGCGACTACGGCGAGGATGCGGGCCACACGTGCCATATACGGTTTCAGATAGACGCCGATACGAAGGATGTCATGCAGATTGATCTGCTCCTCAAGCTCCTCGTCTTCACGAAATGTGTTGCGTTTTGCCATGATGCTCCTCCTCCCTTACTCTCCGAAGCCTCGCGAACGACCGGCTTGCAGGCCAAGCTGTTTGTGATAGATCTCCCAGTAGCGCCCGTGGGCGGCGACCAGATCCTCGTGCGTGCCGCATTCCACTACGCGACCATGCTCAAGCACCAGGATCAGGTCGGAATCCTTGATTGACGAAATACGATGCGCGATGGTGACGATGGTCTTGCGCCCGTCCATCTCACGCAGATGCTGCTGAATCTCAGCTTCCGTCTCCATGTCAACGGCGCTGGTGGTGTCATCCATGATCAGGATCGACGGATTGTCAGCCAACGCACGCGCAAGGCTCAGCCGTTGTTTCTGACCACCTGACAAGCCGACGCCACGCTCGCCGACGACGGTATCGTAGCCTTCCGGCATACTGCGGATGAAATTGTCGGCGCCTGCGATAGTGGCCATGCGGCGAATGTAGCGTTCGTCATATTCGCGTTGTCCGCCAGCGCCGAAGCCGATGTTGCCGCCGATGGTGTCGGAGAACAGGAATGTGTCCTGCGCGACGATGCACACCTGCGAGCGCAGGGTGGCGAGCGGCCAGTCGCGTGCGTCGATGCCGTCGATGAGCACGCGGCCTGCGGTCGGATCGTAGAAACGGGAGATCAGATTGACGAGCGTGGACTTGCCGGCGCCCGTCTCACCGAGAATGCCGAGTTTCGCACCGGCCGGGATATAGAAGTCGATGTCTTTGAGAATCGGCGTAGCCGGATCGTCAGGGAAAGCGAAGCTGACGTGCTGGAATTCGATGTCACCGCCGATACGTTCCGGATCGTCCGGAGCCGCCGATTGCGCGATGCCGGTTTCCGGCTCGTTGCCGACCTGATTGACGATTGCCACCGCCTGTTTGACGGTTTCCTTGGCGTCCGGCTTCTCCTGAATGCGTGATTGCGCGGTGAGCAGTTTGCGGATCTTGACGCAGGAGGCGTTGAAACGCTGCCAGTCGTTGATCAGCCAGCCGGACTGGCGCACCGGACCGTCGATCATCCACAGATACGAATTGAATGCGACGAGGTTGCCGAGGGTCATGTAACCCTTGATGACCAGGAAGCCGCCAAGTCCGAGCGTGATGAGCTGCAGCGAGAATCCCAGGCCATCGAGCCATGGCATGTATCGGCGGCTGTTATAGGCGAGGTCCATGTTGCGACGCATGTAGTCATCGTTGTGCCTGTCGAATTTTTCGGTTTCATACGGCTCGCGTACGAACGCCTTGACCACTCGGTTGCCCTCGATGTTCTCTTCGACCATCGAATTCATTTCGGCCAGCGAGTTGCGGATGGCGAAGAACAGCGGATGCGCGTGCGACGATAGGCCGCGCGTGAGGATGAAGATGAACGGCGTGACACAGGCGAGCGCCAACGCCAACCGCCAATCGATGGTGAACATCATGGCGAGCGCGCCGACGAACATGACCACACAGTCAAGCACCTGATAGCTCACCCAGCTCAAGGCGTGGCGGATCGCGTCGGTGTCGGAGGTCATGCGACTCATGATGTCGCCAGTGCGTGTGTGGTTGAAATACGTGAAGTCAAGCTCATGCAGTTTCTCGTACTCGTCGCTGACCAGGCGGAATACGGAGTTCTGTCCGAAACGTTCCATCCACATCTGGTAGCCGTAGCGCGAGGCGACTCGCACGACGGTGAAGACGATCATCATCACGCATAGTCGGGTCAGTTCGTCCACATGGCCTTGTGTGATGACGCGGTCTACGATGAGGCCGGACAGCAGCGGGATGATCAGGGCTATGACGTTGTTGATGCAGAACAGCACCACCGCGCCGGCCACACGCGGAAGGTCGGGTTTGCAGTATGGCAGGATCCATGTGAGGTTGCCTGCCTGTCGGTTGCGATTCGGATCGACGTACATACGTAGCGTTCCTTCGGATTGTTTGCTGGTACTTGGGTTGTGTTTGGGTTATGCGGCTATTCGTTGCCGCAACGATTCACGTCCGTCGTGTTTCGAGCGTCCCGTCACCGGCTCTCTCCGCCGGCCGAAACCCCTGTTCGGATTCGCAAACGCAGTTTATTCTATGCGAACCGTTTTTCAATGCAACACCTCTTATTTGGGCGTGTCGCAATCATAGTGATTCCAATACCTTTACCGTTACATTTTCGATGTGCGAAATACGTCAGAGACCGCACATCGAAGCGCTTCTCCGAGACTTGCGCGATAATGGGCGTCGAACCGATGCGATGCGCCGATGGCAACCATGGCGGCGCCGACACCACGTCAACGAAAGGACGGCAATGACGACGAACCTACGTGCAGCATATGCGGAAAAATATGGTTTGACCGATGACATGCTCAAGGATGCGGAAGGCTGGACGGAAGTCGACGGCGATCTCGGAGATCTGTCAGAGGAACGCATCAGAGGCATTCTCGACATGCGTTTCAGTGCGATTGCGGTGGATACTCCACGCTCCGAACTGTGGCACACTCCGGAAAGCATTGATGTGATCGCCGATATCCCGTATCTGCCGGATGGCGGCTACGACAAGGAGACCGGGCAGTGCCGGGGGCATCTGCTCGACCTGTATCTACCGCATGACACGGTGTTGCGCGGAGGCAAATCGCTGCCGGTGTACATCGACATTCATGGCGGCGGCTTCACCTACGGGTACAAGGAGCTCAACCGCAATTTCAACGTGCATCTGGCCGACATGGGCTTCGCCGTGTTTTCATTGAACTACCGGCCCGCACCACAGACCGATCTCAAGGGACAGCTTGCCGATATCGAAGCGGGCTTACGTTGGATCAAGGCTCATTTGGACGACTATCCGATCAATCCGAATGGCGTGTTCCTGACGGGCGATTCGGCTGGCGGCGCACTGATGCTGCTCACGCTCGCCATCGAGAACAATGCCGAAGCGGCGGCCGCATTCGGCATTAACGAACCCTCCGACATCACATTCGCAGGTGCCGCACCGGTGTGCGGTGCGTACAGTTCGGCTTCGCTGGAAACGATGGGCTCGAAACTGACCATAGGCTATGATCCGAATCGCCGCATCGGACTGGAACGGATGCTGGGCGTTGAGTTCTTCGAAGGGCTCGAGGCGGCCGATCCGAAGTTCCTCACTGCGGAGGGTCTGGCGTTCAATGTGGACCTGCCTCCACTGTTCATCGTGACCTGCGGCGACGATTTTCTCGAAGCGGACAATCTGGCATTGGCGGCGGCACTCTCGCGCAAGGGAGCCGATTTCGAACTATTCGATCCGAAGCCGTGCCGCCATGAGACCTTGGGCCACGTGTTCGTCATCGGCATGCCGTGGCTCAGGGAAAGCGTGGAGTGTTTCGAACGGCTACGCGCCTTCTCCTACTCCCGCTGCTAGTACGCTTCGGCGGATTCGCCTCATCACGGGAACCACTCGACTTGCGCATGGCTCCTGTCGGTTGAACAATCATGAAGCCCGTGTACGATCGGCTGAATCTCAACGATCGCACACGGGCTTTCCCGTGAACATCTGCCCAGTATGCAATGGCTCCGGGGATGATGGGCGGTCTTGTTAGCGGCGGACCATCTCCTCTTCAATCCGTTCGAGGGACTTGCCCTTGGTTTCGGGAACGAAATGCAGCACGAACGGGATGGACAATGCGGAGAACACGCCGAAGATCGCGAACGGACCGCCCACATTGTTGCCGAAGGCCGCAAGGAGCATGAGGAAGAACTGGGAGACCACGAAATTGCCAAGCCAGTTGGCGGCGGATCCGAAGGAGCTGCCGATGCCGCGCACGCTGAGCGGGAAGATCTCACCGATGAGCACCCAGGCGATCGGACCCCAGGAGAGCGCGAAGCCAAGGATATAGACGGCAATCAGAACCATGGTCGGCACGGCCAGAGTGGATACATCGCCGGTGAAGTTGAGGATGGCAAGCGCCGCAAGCGAAACGGTCATGACCACGGAGCCGAAGACCAGCAGCTTCTTACGCGGGAACCTGTCCATGATGAGCGTGGCCACGATGGTGGCGGCGAAGTTCACCACACCGATGCCGACCGACACCCAGATGGCGTGATTCTCGGGGAATCCAAAGCCCTTGATGAACACCTGCGGCAGGAAGTAGATCACGGAGTTGATGCCGACAAGCTGCTGGAAGAGCATGATACCGACCGCGGCGATGAGCGCCGGACGTGCGATGCGGAACAGTTCACGCACACCACCCTTGGTGTCTTGCGCTGCGACTTCTTTGATTTCGTCGAGTTCGAGCTGCACTTGGGTCTGGTCAACATCCTTACGGATCAGCGTGAGCACCTTGAAGGCGTTGCGTTCATCGCCCTTGCTCACAAGGTAGCGCGGGGATTCCGGCAGCAGGATGCCGCCGATGAGCAGCAATGCGGCCGGGATGAGTGCGGAGCCGAGCATCCACCGCCAGTCGCGGACGCCGGCGATGTTATGGCCAAGGAAGCCCAGATTGGACGCATAGGCCAGAAGAATGCCGAAGGTGATCATGAGCTGGAAGAGCGTGGAGAGCGATCCACGGCGCTCTTTCGGCGCAAGTTCGGCCAGATAGGCAGGGGTGAGCGCGGAGGCGGCGCCAACGGCGAGGCCGAGGATGATGCGTGCGGCAACCATCATGAGGAAGCCGGTGGCGGTGGCGCACATGCCGGAACCGATGAGGAACAGGATGGCGGAGAGGATCAGCAGCTTCTTACGTCCGAAACGATCGGAGAGCGTGCCGATCGACAGGGCTCCTACGCAGGAGCCGATGAGCACCGATGAGGTGATGAAGCCGGTCTGCGAGACCGACAGGCCGAAGTCGGATTCGATCAACGGCGAAGCGCCGGAAATGATGCCCGTGTCGAATCCGAACAGCATGCCTCCCAGTGCGCCGAATGTGAAAATGAACGTGCTGTTGAGCGGGAATCGCGTGGAGATGTTGCGACCCACGGCCTCTTCAACCGTTTCGATGGCCTCCTTGGCTTCCAATGGTTCGTGAACTTCTCGAGTTCCGGCGATTGTTGCGGAGCGTTGTATTGACGTCATGATTTACCTTTCATCTTCCTTGACGCTAGGTTCACACAAAAAAAGACCTGGAACAGTACGATTCCCGTACTGTTCCAGGTCTTGCCTCGTGTGAGTAGCAACCCTGCCAATAACGTTTGTATTGACCAGTGTAAACCTTGCAGACCCGCGACACTCCGAAAAACAGAAAACGTTTTCCAGCCATTTTTCGCGTTGAACGGGAGTGATTTGAAGCAGTCTCATCCGGTTTGCCTTCCGATGGGACCGCGAATGGCCGATATTATGGGCCAATTCCACCACGACTCGTCGTGGGGATTCGAGCAATCCCCTCATTGCAAGGAGGAACAAGAGTGAAAAAGAAAGCCGGCGGAGAGAAGGCCGCCGGCTGAGAGAGAAGAGAGAAGAAGGGTTCAGTTATGGGGTTCGATTGGGAACCTCGCCAACAGCCGTAACCGTTGACATGCTCTATATAACCGCCCGACCCTTGGAAGAACGATGTTTCTACCTGCCAATTTCCTGTGAATCGCGTAATGGGAATGTCATGACGCCCCACCACACGAATCAATGCAAGCGATTTCCAAATCAACGAAATCGCGATTCTTCTCGTTACAATGGGGAACGTCGAGAGAGTGCAGTGCCGCAGGGAGGCTCCCATGTTGGATATCAAACGCGCATTGAAGGCCTCGCCCAAGAAAAGGCGTTCCCCAGAGCCGCTGAAACAACTATGGACGCCTTGGGGCGAACGAATCCGCGATGAATGGCTGTGCGAAAACGCCGGAAACAAGGCGTTCCGCCCAATCGAAGAGGGAGAGCGCAAGCTGGAGGGCGGCCGAACGCCGATTCTTGGCGAGCATCCGCGCCCGACGATGATGAGGAACAACCATACGATGCTCAACGGCATGTGGGATTATGCGATCGTGCCGATTCCCAATGACGAAACCGGCTCGCGCTGGTCGTTCTCCCGTAACAAGGCCACGCCGGCGCTCACTCGTGACGAGGCCGTGGAGGCTGTCAAAGAGGCCGCCATCCCGGAGACGTTCGACGGAAAGATCCTCGTGCCGTTTTCACCGGAATCCGCACTTTCCGGCGTACATCAGACCATCTACCCCGACGACATGATCTGGTACCGCACCGTCGTGCATCCGGTGGCGCTCGGCAGCGAGGAAACCGTACGGCAGATCGGCGATGCGAACCGTCTGATCCTACACTTCGAGGCGGTCGATTGGGTGTGCGCCTGCTATATCAACGGCCAGTTCGCCGGCGTGCATGTCGGCGGCTACCTTCCGTTCGACGTCGATATCTCGGCGTTCATAGACCCTGACGATGTGTTTGAGATCGCATTGTGCGTCTATGATCCGAACGATTCAGGCACGCAACCGCGCGGCAAGCAGAAAATCGAACGCGATGGCATCTGGTATACCGCGCAGAGCGGCATCTGGCAGAGCGTCTGGCTGGAAATCGTGCCGGACGCCTACCTGCGCACGCTCATACTGAAAGGCAGTGCCGATGGCAAGCTGTTCATACGGGCGGAAATCGGCGGTGACCGGCCGAACGCGAAACTGCGAATCGTCGTGACCGAGCCGTCGGATGGTTCGGTCGTTGCGGACACCGTACTGCCGGCAGGCGCGCGCAAGGTGCGCACCGAAATCGAGACGAATGCCGAGCATATGTGGTCTCCCGCGGACCCGCATCTGTACGATGTGACGGCGACGCTGCTGTTCGGCACGACGGCGAAAACGGCAGAGGCTACGACGAAACCGCAATCCGCAGACGTAGTGAAATCGTATTGCGCGTTCCGCACGGTGGAGGTCAAGCCCGACATGAAAGGCGTGGCGAGATTCCATCTCAACGGTAAGCCGGTGTTCCTGAAGGGCGTGCTCGACCAAGGATATTGGCCGGACGGACTGCTGACCGCGCCTTGCGACGACGCGCTGATTCATGACATCACCGCTATGAAAGCATCCGGCTTCAATATGCTGCGCAAGCATATCAAAATCGAATCCGCGCGCTGGTACTACCATTGCGACCGTCTCGGCATGCTCGTATGGCAGGATGCGGTTTCCGGCGGCGGCGAATACAACGCTTGGCAGACCAACAAAAAACCGACGCTACTGCGCTCCAGCTGGAACAGACTCCGCGACGATACCGCACAGCATTTCGACGCGCTCGGCGCCGACGATTCGAATTACCGCCGCGACTGGTCGCGTAGCGCCGACGCGATGGTGCACATGCTATCCGGCCATCCGTCGATCGTGACGTGGGTACTGTTCAACGAGGGTTGGGGCCAGTTCAATGCGTGTGATGCCGCCGAACGCATCCACGCGCTCGATCCGACCCGTCCGATCGACGCGACGAGCGGTTGGTATGACCAGCATTGCGGCGACTATCACAGCGTGCACAACTATTTCCGTCCGCTGGAGGTCTACCCCGACAAAGGGCCGTTGCGTGGATACGCGGCGGAATATGAGAAACGGCATAGAAGGCGTCGCCGTGCCGAGCATTACGCGGTGCTGCCGGTAGCGCAGCATGGCGTACGCGCGTTCATGCTCTCGGAATTCGGAGGATTGGCGCAGCTGATTGCCGACCATTCCGCAGTGTCACGAGCCTACGGGTACGGCGAATACGATTCGATTGAGGATTGGCGATCCGCGGTACGTTCCGTTTTGGCGTCGGCTGCGGCATTGGAATCCAAAGGATTGGCCGGCTACGTATACACGCAGGTTTCCGACGTGGAAGAGGAACTCAACGGGCTGCTGACATACGATCGGCGCGTGGACAAGCTCACGGAATGACTTTCGGCCATCTTGCCTGTGCGGTACGTACGCAGACAGGCAGAGCGATGCCCCCACAACAAGACCGGCGGACACCGTGGAGCCCACGCGATGCATGGGCAGGCGGCGGATTCCCCGGTCGGGGGCCTTGCCCGTGCCCGCATGTGCCGGGTGATGCGTGGGATGCGACTGGATGATGTTCCGGGTCGCAGCCATGCATGATTCGTGAAAAGCGTCGGCTGTGAGGAATCGTGCACGGTCCCACCCAGCCTTCGGAAACCACTACCCCAAGGAATGGCAGAAGCCCAATGGCTCCATCCCCATAAAGAATGGGTGCCTCCGAGGCGAATACCCATTGGGCACGAAAATAACAACACGATCCCGGAAAAGCGAAGTTTTCCGGAATCGTGTTCTCGTCAGAAGAGCGGATCAGGCTTCAATCCGACTCAGCCCTCCAGCTTGGCCTTCTCGGCAGCCAGACGGGCGGCCTCGGCTTCGCGACGGGCGGTCAGCTCGGCATCGAAGCGGGCGAGTTCTTCCTCAACGGCCTCCGGCGGAATCTTCGCGAAGATCGGATGCGGCTTCGGCACCGGGGTACCGGCCACAATCGGTTCGGAAGCCCATGGATGCACGGTCTCGCCCATCTCGTAGTCACCGGTGATAATCGGGTACATGAAGCCCGGTTTGTCGAGATCCTCAACCTCTTCAAGACGTGGCAACGGCGAGAACGTGCCAGTACCGCCCAGCGCCTCCCACACTTTCTGCGCGGAGTGCGGCAGGAACGGAGCCAGCAGATGGTTGGCATCGGACACGGCCTGGGCGGCGACATGCAGTACGGTGCCGAGATGGGCCGGATTATCCTTGATCTTCCACGGTTCGGTGGCGGAGATGTACTTGTTGATGTCACCGACCACGCGCATTGCTTCGGACAGCGCATTCTTCTGGCGATGGTTCTCGATCAGCGAACCGATGGAGTCGAAGGCACCTGCGGTCTCGGCCAGCAGAGCACGGTCCTCATCGGTCATCGAAGCCTCATCAAGCGCTGGAATCTCACCGAAGTTCTTGTTCATGAGGTTGGCCACACGATTCACCAGATTGCCCCAGGAGGCGGCGAGCTCCTCATTGTTATGGCGCACGAACTCGGCCCAGGTGAAGTCGGAGTCAGAGCTTTCCGGACCTGCCACGGAGATGTAGTAGCGCACGGCGTCAACCGGGTAGCGCGACAGGATGTCCTTCACGTAGATCACGATGCCACGGGAGGACGAGAACTTCTTGCCCTCCATGGTCATGAATTCGGATGCCACGACCTGCTCCGGCATGTTCAGTGGGCCGAGCTTGCCGGTTTCGCCGCCCTTGGAACCCTGACCGTTGTAGGCCAGCATCTCGGACGGCCAGATCTGGGAGTGGAATGTGATGTTGTCTTTGCCCATGAAGTAGTAGCCCGGAGTGGTCGGGTCGTTCCACCAAGCGCGCCACGCGTCCGGCTCGCCCTTGCGGCGGGCCCATTCGATGGATGCGGACAGGTAGCCGATCACGGCATCGAACCACACGTACAGTTTCTTGTTCGGGTTGTCGATCCAGCCGGCGACCGGAATCGGAATGCCCCAGTCGATGTCGCGCGTGATGGCACGCGGCTTGACTTCCTTAAACAGTCCGATGGAGAAGTTGATGACGTTGGTACGCCAGCCTTCGCGGGTCTTGAGCCATGCGAGATTGGCCTCGGCGAGCGCCGGCAGGTCGAGGAAGAAGTGTTCGGTCTCCTCGAAGCGTGGGGTTTCGCCGTTGATCTTGGATACCGGATTGATCAGCTCGTCCGGGTCGAGCTCGTTGCCGCAAGTATCGCACTGATCGCCTCGGGCACCGTCGGAGCCACAGATCGGGCAGGTGCCTTCGATGTAACGGTCCGGCAGGGTACGTCCGGTAGACGGCGAAATGGCGACCTTTTGCGTGCCTTTATAGATGTAGCCGTTCTCGAGGCACTGCGTGAACAGTTCCTGCACGACTTTTTCGTGATTGCCGGTCGTGGTACGGGTGAACAGATCGTAGCTCAGGCCCAAATCGCACAGATCCTTGGCGATCACACGGTTGTAGCGGTTGGCGAGTTCCTGCGCACTCACGCCTTCCTTGTCGGCTTCCACCAGGATCGGGGTGCCGTGCTCGTCGGTGCCGGACACCATCAGCACGTCATTGCCCTTCATGCGCTCGTAGCGCGCATACACGTCGGACGGCACGCCGAAGCCGGCGACATGGCCGATATGACGGGGGCCGTTCGCGTACGGCCAAGCAACATTCACCAAAATATGACTCATAAGGCACGATTATCGGCTCAGATAGCGACAGGAAGGCTCTGCAGCGTACCTATGCCTGCATGACGACCACGTCAGTGCGCAATCCCCCTGATTATGCACATTGTTGTATGATGAAACAATCGTTGTCCACATATCCACGGATTTTCGTAAGCCGATGGCGCGGACGCCGGCCATCCGTTACGGTACCGTCATGGATATCGCAATGACGCTTGCCACGGGACCGCTCGCACCGCTGCTGCGCGACGGCGATCTGCCGGGACCGATGAATCTCAACAGATTGGCCGATTTCGGCACACTGTGCAAACTCGACAGTGCCAATGCCTATACGTTGCAGGATTCGACCACGCTGTATGGCCGTGCCACCATCGTCGCGACCGTGATGCCACGCAATGCCGTAGCCTGCGGTTTCACGGCCGCATGGCTGTGGCTGGGCGGATTGTTTCCGGAAACCATTGACATCCTGTCCTCATCGCATTTCCGCACGTTGCGGCACGGGCGAAAGGTGCGGGTGTTCAATCGCAAGGCACCCCCGGACCATGTCATTCAGGTCGGTCTGGTACGCACGACCACGCCGGTACGCACCGCCTGCGATCTGGCGTTGATCGCCACCGACGAGACGAAAGACGTCATGCATGAAGTGATCTGCATGCTCATGCAGGAATATCGTTTCCGGCCCGACGACTGTCTGCAGGCGCTGCAGCAGAGTCGGCATATCAGGAATGCGTCACAGGCACGCACCCTGTTTCATGGGATTGTGGGCGGAGCCAATGAGCATCCGACGGCGCAATAAGCGGCATCGAAGTCCGCCGGAGTACCGGCCGGAGCCCAAGCCGAGGGCTCTGGTGGAGCCGCCACGCCCGCCACTCGAATTGACGCCGCTCATCGCCTGCAGTCCGGAAACCGACCCGGAAGTGCTCTGGCATATCGCGCGGGAGTCTCCGTCGCTACGCAAGTGGTTGGTGGCGAATCCGGCGGCCAGTCCGGCGATGCTGGAGTATATCGGGCAGGTCGGCGGCCTAGGCGTAGGCGAAGCGTTATGCATACTGCTCGATTCGCTGGATGGCCGGGCCGACTCCGCCATCAGCCTTTGAGAGCGAGCACTGCGTTGTAGACCTGCTTGCGATTGGCGAGGGAACCGTCGGCCAGCGGGTGCTCAGCCACGACCTGCGCAATGGCGTCCTTGATGCGCAGATTGTCTTCCTGCGCGCGGTCAATCGACAGTACGGCCAGATCTTCTACGGATAGCGAGGCCGGCGCGGCCGCGTCGGCCTCCTCATCGGAGGCACCGGCGATGACCAGTACCATTTCGCCGCGAGGCGGCTCGTCGATGACGCTTTGGTGGATTTCGGCGATGGTTCCACGGCGGATCTGCTCATAGTCCTTGGTCAGTTCGCGGCACAACGCCATGCGCCGATTCGGCCCGAGCACTTCCAGCAGGTCGGCCATGGAATCGTCGATGCGATGCAGGGTCTCGTAGAACACGATGGTGCGGCGCTCGGACTGCAGTGCGCGCAGATGCTGCACGCGTTCGGCATGTTTGCGTGGCAGGAATCCCTCATAGCAGAAGCGGTCGGTCGGCAAGCCGGACAATGCGAGCGCATCCAGTACGGCAGAGGGGCCGGGCGCGCAGGTGACCGGCAGGCCGCGTTCGATAGCGCGGCGCACGATGTCCAGTCCCGGATCGTTGATGGTCGGCATGCCCGCATCGGAGACGACCAGCACGGTGGCACCGGTTTCGACCTGGTCGAGCAGACCGTCGGCCTTATCCCGCTCGTTATGGTCGTGATAGGCGACCACACGACCGGACACATGGATGCCGAGACGGTTGGCGAGCGCATACAGGCGGCGCGTGTCTTCGGCCGCGACGATGTCGGCTCCTTCCATGAGCGCAATCAGTCGGGCGGAGGCATCGGCGGTATTGCCGATCGGCGTCGCGGCAAGAATCACCGTACCGCGCGGAATGCCGACGCCGTCCACCAACGCATCGAGCGCGCCGGCGGCGGTAATCCGGCCGCCGTCATCCGTCCCGTCCGTGAATTCGGTTGGCTCCTGTGTTGATTGCGCTTGTATGCTCTCCATATCTTCCAGTATCTCCTACTGTGTATCCAAGGGCATGTCTTGCGGGCGAAATGAGGCGACGATGAGTATACAGACGGTCAAGGCGAATGCGCGATACGCCGCACTCCGACGACGGCGGCATCAACGTGACGGCTCCGATGCGCTCGGCGCTCCCGAACCACGTTGGACCGCCTCCAGGCCTTTCGCATGGCTGATGACGATTCTTGTGGCCGCTTTCGGCGGAATCCTGCGCTTTGTGAGACTTGGCTCCCCTCGCGCGGTGGTATTCGACGAAACGTATTACGTCAAAGACGCGTGGACCATGCTGAACACCGGCGAGGCGCGCGATTGGCCGAAACTGGTGACCATCGACGGCGTGGATGTCGAAATCGACCGACTGTTCGCAGCCGGCGACACCGACCGTTGGCTTAATACGGCCGAATATGTGGTGCATCCGCCGGTCGGCAAGTGGATGATCGCGGCCGGGCTGAAACTGTTCGGCGGCGCCGCCAATCCCGTCGCTTGGCGTGCGAGCGTTGCCGTTGCCGGCGTCGTCGCCATCGTGCTGATTACCCGCGTGGCCTTGCGCCTGTTCCACAATCTGCCGATTCCGCTGATTGCCGGCCTGCTCATGTCGTTGGACGGTCTCGGCATCGTGATGAGCCGCACCGGCCTGCTCGACAATTTCATCATGGTGTTCGCCTTGGGAGCGTTTTCGCTGATGTTGATGCATCGCGATTGGGCCCGTGCACGGCTGCGACGGCAATATGCGATTGATGCGGCCGCCCGTACGGCACGTTTCAAGCCGGGAAGGCGCGGCTTGATACTGCAACGGCGTGGGCCGATGATCGCCTTGTCGTGGTACCGCGTAGGTGCGGCTTTCCTGCTTGGCATGGCGACCGGTGTGAAGTGGTCGGGCGCATATCTGTTCGCTGTGTTCTGCGTGATCTCGGTGCTGTGGGATGCGTGGGAGCGCCGGCGGATCGGCTATCGCGCATGGTTCACGATCGGTTTGGTGAAGGATGGGCTCGTGGCGGCCTGCTACATGGTGCCGATCTACGCGCTTACCTATTTGGGTGGATGGCTCAACTGGTTCCTGCATGCCGACTCGTATATGCACGATTGGGCTGCGAATCATCCCGGCGAGGGTGTGACCTGGCTGCCGGAATCGTTGCGTTCCTTTGTGGCCTACCATGCGCAGATGTGGCAATTCCACACCACGCTCGACGCGCCGCACGACTACAAGGCGAACCCGCTTACTTGGCCGTTGCAGGTAAGGCCGACCAGCTTTTATTGGGAGAAGCTGTCCGGGCATCCGGGACTGTGTTCGTTGGCGCCGGATTCGCAATGCGTGGCAGCGATCACGTCGCTCGGCAATCCGCTGATCTGGTGGGCGGGCTCGCTGTGCACGGTGACGGCGATCATCATCGCCATCGCCGGCCTGGTGCGCGGGCGTATTCGTGGCGGCACTACCCGCGAAGATGGTGGCTATTGGCGAATTTGGGCGGTTTTGGCCGGCTTTTTGGGCGGTTGGCTGCCGTGGGCGCAGTATCTGAATCGTACGACGTTCACGTTCTATTCGATTGTGATTCTGCCGTGGATCGTGCTTGCGATCTGTTACGTGCTTGATTGGTTGCGCACGCATGCGGAAATCGGCACCTATCGTCTGACCGTCGGACTGGGCCTTATGTTGATCATACTGGTTTCGGCCTTCTTCTACCCGATCTGGACGGCGATACCGGTGCCTTACGAATTTTGGCTGTCCCATATGTGGTTCAGATCATGGATCTGACCACATATGGGACCCTACGCGGCAAACCGCTCACCTATACAGAGGCGGAAGGGCGTCGGCGAGACGCATGAAGTCGTGACGGACGAATCGTCTGAAATCATCGGCATACCGCGAACCGGCAACGGGCGTGCCGTATGCTCCGGTGCCGGCGGCATCCGGATCATTGCGCCACGGCAAGTACCACAGTGCGCGGCGGGCGTATTCGTTGGCGAGCGCGGCGGTCAGCAGATACTTCGTCCATGGCGAATCCGACAACGCTGAACCCTCTTCGGCCGCAGCGTCATCATTGGCGCCGATGATGGTGAGATCGTGGGAATCGCAGACGTACGAGTCGGCGAATATTCCCGGAGAACCGACTTCCGTGGCCGCGGCCAGCTTGCCGCGCTCCTTGCCGAGGCGACCGACCAATGTAAGCATCGCAATCAGATCGGCATGGCGGGCCTGCGGATCCTCCGCGCTTTTCTCGGCGGGCGCGATGTCCCAGTAATCGTCGAAGCCGAGCACATCGACATAGTCGTCTCCGGGATAGGCATACAGATAACCGGTCTCCAACGATTCCGGCGTGCTCATATCGATGCGGCTACGGTCGGGCGAGTAGGCATAGAGCACATTGTGCACATGCTTGACGTCACGCAGGTATTCGATGGTCATGCGCCACAGTTCGACGAACTGTTCGGGCGTGGTGTCGGTCGGGCGCGCGGGAGAACCGGTACACCACCAGAACCAGTCGCCGGTGTGCTCATGGAACGGGCGGAAGATGATGGGAATCGGTTCGCCGTTCGTGTCCGTGACGGTGGTGAGCGCGGCGGCAATGCGGTCGAGCCAGCCGAGGAACTTCTCATGCGCTTCACCGCCGGGCAGCACCGCTTTGACGGTGCCCTCGGCCATGTTATGGCCGTAACCGCCGAGGGTGAGCGGGTTGGCGGAATGCCAGCTGAGCGTGTTGACGGCGCCCATGTTGAAGGCTCGAAGCATTTCGTTTCGGATGGCTTCGGCTCCGAATCCGTCGAGATTGCGATTCCGGTCCAGCTCGACGCCGCCCAAGTCGTTGCCCCACACAGCTGGGTAGGAGCCGGTCACCGCATGCACATCGGAGTCGGTATGCTCGCCGATTACGTTGCTGGTTTCGTTCTGATGGCCGAACATGGCGAATTCGCCCGTTGCGCGGTGCAATGCGTCAAACAGCGCGCGAGTCTTGGCATTGAGATCGTCATCCACCGGCTTTGACTTCATGATGGTGCCTTCTTCGGCCATACCAGCGCTCCTTCGTGTCGCTCCATGTCTCTCACCCCTACTCTACCGGCGTCCGCCCGTGCCCGCCTCCGCCATGCCGGCGATTCGGATTTTCGCCCCTATGGGATTCGGATTCCCCTTTCCTACGATTCGGCTTTTCCCAGAACACCACGGAATGAGGTCGGAATGAACCCACGCAACACGGTCGAATCACTTATTTATAAAGTTATAAATAACGCGGTATCCTTATGGGGAATGCAATAACCAACGAACACTGGCCGTAGCCGCGCGCAACGCCGCTCCGCGTATGCCCACGCCCGCAGCCAGAAGCCGCAACGAAGCAGTCTGAAAGGATTCCCATGAAGTACGGCCACTTCGATGATTCCGCCCGCGAGTATGTAATCGAAACTCCGGCAACCCCGCTGCCATGGATCAACTACCTCGGCAACGAGGACTTCCTCTCCCTGATCTCCAATACCGGCGGCGGCTACTCCTTCTACAAGGACGCCAAACTGCGTCGCATCACCCGCTACCGTTACAACAACGTGCCCGGCGACAACGGCGCGCGCAACTACTATCTGAGCCTTATGGACTCCAACGCCGTCAACGCCAAGCCGATTGACACGTGGTCGCCGACCTTCCTGCCATGCAAGACGCCGCTCGACTCCTATAAGTGCCGTCAGGGCATCGGCTACACCGTGTTCGAAGCCACCAAGCATGGCATCGAATCCAAGCTCACCGCGTTCGTGCCGCTGAAGACCAATGCCGAAGTCAACCGTCTCGACGTGACCAACACCACCGACGCACCGGTCGTGCTCGACGTGACCGGTTCCGTGGAATGGTGCCTGTGGAACGCAGTCGACGACTCCTCCAACTTCCAGCGAAACCTGTCCACCGGCGAAGTGGAGATCGAGAAGCAGGATGACGCCACCCTGATCTACCACAAGACCGAATTCAAGGAACGTCGCAACCATTATGCGTTCTTTGCCGTCAACTCCCCCGTCGTCGGCTTCGACACGAGCCGTGACGAATTCCTCGGCAAGTTCAATGGTTGGGGCACTCCGCAGGTCATCACCGAAGGCCAGGCCCACGATTCCGTGGCCCACGGCTGGTTCCCGATCGCCGCCGACCGCGTACGCCTCGAGCTCAAGCCGGGCGAGACCAAGTCGCTCGTATTCGTGCTTGGCTACATCGAAGTCGCCAAGGAAGACAAGTGGGAGGATCCGAACGATCCGGCCAAGGTAGGCATCATCAACAAGAAGCCGGCGCATGAACTGTTCCGCCGCTTCGCCACCGTCGAGCAGGTAGAGGCAGCCCTGAAGGAGCTCAACACCTACTGGACCGAACTGCTGACCACCTACAGCGTGGAATCCGGCGACGAGAAGCTCGACCGCATGGTCAACATCTGGCACCAGTACCAGTGCATGGTCACCTTCAACATGTCCCGTTCCGCCTCCTATTACGAGTCCGGCATGGGCCGCGGCATGGGCTTCCGCGATTCCAACCAGGATCTGCTCGGCTTCGTGCACCTGATTCCGGGCCGTGCGCGCCAGCGCATCATCGACATCGCCTCCACCCAGATGGAGGATGGTTCCGCGTGGCACCAGTATCAGCCGCTCACCAAGAAGGGCAATGCCGACATCGGCGGTGGCTTCAACGATGACCCGCTGTGGCTCGTGGCCGGCGTGAATGCGTACCTCGCCGAGACCGGCGACGCATCGATTCTGACCGAGCCGGTGCCTTTCAACAACGTGGAAGGCTCCGAAGTGCCGCTGCTCGAGCACCTGCGCCGCTCCGTGAACTTCACCATCACGCACAAGGGACCGCATGGCATCCCGCTGATCGGCCGCGCCGACTGGAACGATTGCCTAAACCTCAACTGCTTCTCCGACACTCCGGGCGAGAGCTTCCAGACCGTGGAGAACAACGACACCGGCGTTGCCGAATCCGTGTTCATCGGCGGCATGTTCGTGCTGTATGGCGGCCAGTATGCCGACATCATCGAACATTACGGTCAGCTCACCGGCATGACCGATGCCGAAATCGCCTCCGAGGCAGCCAATGTGCGTGCCGAAATCGGCCAGGTCTCCGAAGCGGTCAAAACCGCCGGATGGGACGGCGAATGGTTCGTGCGCGCCTACGACGCCTATTCGCGCAAGGTCGGCACGCACGAAGACACCGAAGGCCAGATCTACATCGAACCGCAGGGCATGTGCGTGATGGCCGGCATCGGCCTCGATGACGGCAAGGCCCAGCAGGCCCTGAAGTCCGTGAAGGACAAGCTGACCTGCGATTGGGGTACCGCCATCCTTGCCCCGGCCTATTCCACCTACCGCATCGAGCTGGGCGAAATCTCGTCCTATCCGCGCGGTTATAAGGAGAACGGCGGCATTTTCTGCCATAACAACCCGTGGATCTCCATCGCCAATGCGCTGGCCGACAACAACGAGGAGGCCTTCGCGGTCTACCAGCGCAACTGCCCGGCCTACGTGGAAGACAAGTCCGACATCCGCAAGGTGGAGCCGTACGTCTACTGCCAGATGGTGGCCGGCCCTGAGGCCCCGACCCCGGGTGAAGGCAAGAATTCCTGGCTGACCGGCACCGCCGCATGGACGTTCGTGGACGTGTCCCAGTATCTGCTGGGCGTGCGCCCGACACTCGACGGTCTGGCTATCGAACCGCATCTGCCGGAACAGTTCACCGACCTGACCGTGACCCGTGTGTTCCGTGGCGTGACCTACCGCATCGCCATGAAGCGTACCGGCGAGCGCACGGTGAGCGTCAATGGCGAGCAGCTTGCAGGCAACGTCGTGCCGGTCCCGACCGACGACACCAAGTTGGTCGAGGTGGCAGTCACCTTCTGATGGCCGAACGGCAGCCAAGTAGCTGCCAAATGACTGAAACGGGGCGCATGGACGACATCACGTCACCCATGCGCCCCCTTATGAATTGACTTTACGAATAGGATGGATCCATGCAGTATTTCGAACATGAGATTTCCGGCATTGACGGCACCGCCGCCAAGTTCGTCGGATATTGCCTTGACAACAGCGAAGAAGTCATCCCGGATTACGCACGCCCATCCGTGCTGGTGATTCCCGGCGGCGGATACGAGATGACGTCCGACCGTGAGGCCGAGCCGATTGCAATGCAGTTTCTTGCGGCCGGCTACAACGCTTTCGTCCTACGATATTCCGTGAAACCGTCCGTCTTTCCGGTTGCGCTGTTGGAAGCGGCCGAAGCGATGAAGCAGATTCGCGAACATGCCGCCGAATGGCATGTCGATACGAACGCCATCGCCGTGATTGGTTTTTCCGCAGGCGGCCATCTCGCCGCAAATCTCGCCACTTCCGCCAGTGACGAGGTGATCGCGGCGCACGGCTACGATCCGGATGCGGTGCGTCCGAACGGCCTGATGCTCGCCTACCCGGTGATCACGTCCGGCCCGCTCGCACACCGCGGCAGCTTCGATTCGCTGCTCGGGGAACGCAAGGCCGACCCGGAAGCGCTCGAATCCGTGTCCATCGAGAAGCATGTCGATGCCAAGACGCCGCCGGTGTTCGTGTGGCATACCGTTCCGGACGACTGCGTACCGTATGAGAACACGCTTATGCTCATCAATGCCTGCAAGCAGGCCGGCGTCAGTGTCGAGGCGCACCTGTTCCCCAGCGGCGGCCATGGCCTGTCGCTCGGTACCGCCGAAACGGCATGGCAGGGTGTCCACGGCATCGAGGAATGCGTGCAGGTGTGGCCGCAGTTGGCTGCCGCGTGGATGCGTAGGACGTTCGCCAAATAGGCTCATAGCGAGCGGCACAGCGTGAGGGTCCCGGCCAATAGGCCGGGACCCTCACGTTTCAGGTGGCGTTTGCCTCGAACGATACCGGGCTATTTCTCGCGGCTCGCATACTCCTTTTCGATTGCCTGACGCGCCTTGAACATATCCTTGGTGTTCTTCATGTCGACGTCATAGACCTTCTTGTAACCGAGACCGTCAACCTCTTTCTGCATCTTGCTCCAGATGGAGTTGAACTCGTCATCGCTCTCGGAGAACACTGCCTGCCAGCAGGCGTTCACCACGGCGGTCTTCAGCTGTCCACGGGTGGTGGAGATCACGGAGTCTTCATCCGGAGTGGTGTACGAGGCGCCCGGAATGACCGCGAGTTTGCCACTCTGCTCCAGATACTCCATGGTCGTGCGCGCACCGCCCATATGCTCTTGCCAATCTTTGTCGAGTGCGGTATCACGCTTGGCGAGTTCGGAATCCCACATCTGATAGTTGTACGGCGCGTTGGTTCTCGGATCGATGTCCTTGTTGAGCACGGTGGAGACGTTCAACTGGGATGCGCCGTCGGAGTAACCGCCACCGCCGTATTCCTCCGGAACGTTGACGCTTTCGCCGCCCATGGTCTTGACACCGAAATCGGTAAGTACCGGTTTGCCGTCCTTGATGTCCCAGGTCAGACCCTTTAACCCGGCAGCGCCATTGGTCTGGGAACCCGCAGCTTGGATACCCTCAGGCGAGTAAAGCCAATCAATGAATTTGACCAGACGTTCCTTGTTCTTGGCTTTTTCTCCGACGCCGATGAACGTGGTGGTGCCGTTCGGCTGGGCACCCTTGGATGCGATCTTCATGTCATCGATGCTCAGCATCATGAAACCCTTACCGTCCTTCTTATGGGCGTCCGTGTTATAGGCCGCTTGGCCGAGCCAAGGCCAGAAGGAGAACAGGATCTTGCCTTCCTTGTACTTGGAATACATGGTGTCGTAGTTCTGCGTGGTGGATTCCGGATCAACCAGGCCCATCTGCTCGGCCTTGTTATAGAACTTCAGCGCACGCACGTAAACGCCATTCTCGTCGATCAGCGATTGAGCATCCGTGCCGTCGGCATTGCTCATCACGTAACCGGTCCCTTCGGCATAGCCATAGAACGCCGGAAGCTGGAAGCCATTCTGCATGGCCTGATCGTCCCAATCCTTGAACAGACTCAGCGCGTAGACGTCATCGCTGCCGGTCTCTTCGCGCGCCTTGTCCTGCATCTGCTTGAGGACCGGGAGCAGATCCTCAAGTGTGGCAACCTTGGGGTAGCCGATCTCCTTGTAGTAATCCCAACGTACGAACGGGCCGAAAGTCGGTTCGACACCTTCGCTGGACTCGGTCGGGGACAAGGATGATACCGAGGTCGGAATGCCCCACATACCGCTCTCCTGGTTGGCATCCTTCGTCAACTGATCGATGGCCCCCTGATAAGTCTTGAGATACTTGGTGTTTTTGATATACGAACTCAGGTCAGTGATGAGTTTGGACTTGACCACTTTTTCGGCCTGACCGCTGCCAGAGCCGTAGATCACGATGTCGCCCAGATTGCCTGCAGCCGCACGGGTATCGAACAGCGTGCTGCCGCCGCCTGCGACGTTCGGGGCCACGATATTGAGCTTGATGTTGAACTTGTCCTTGATGACCTTGGCGAACCAGCCCTTCTGCTCGCCCTGATAGTTCGCCAGTTGGTCGAACACCTCGACCGTCATCAGCGAATTGTCATCGGCATCGCTTGCGGTGTCACCGCCGCAGGCCGCCATCGTGCATGCCATGGCAAGCACGCCACACGCCGCGACGAGTTTTCTTCCGACACTACGCATCTTCCCTCACCTTGTCCTTTCGTAGCTATTGTCACGAGCATGCAAACGTCCACAATCATGACGATTCCGTCGTAAATCGCGCATAACCGCCGCGAATGCGCGTATACAAGCAACCCTGCATCTGCTCGTCCTATGGCTTCCTCACCATGCCGTGGACGTTTACGATTTCAGGGTACAAGGCCTTATCCTTCATTGTCGAATCGTTTCGACGATTTTCGACAAAAAGCTTGTGGCACATTCGATTGCGCCGCCTTCCTTCACGGACAGAGGAATATCACACGCCTTTCGAAACGTCATGCACCGAACCTCGACTCAAATACTTCACCGCAATCAGCTCCTTTGTCCCCTGCTCGGACATCCGATGCTTCCCCTCGATGATCTCCATCAACACATCCACCGCACGGGCACAGGTGGCATATGGCCTCAGCGGAATCTCATCAAGCGGCGGATTCATCACTGACGCCTGACCGAAGGCACCCAACTGGATGACGGAGATATCCTTCGGAATGTCATAACCACGCGATTGCAAGGCCGATTTGAGATTCGACATCGCAATTAATCCAACTTGCCCGAGCACCGCAGTTATCCGCGGATCCGAAGCAAAGGCCCTTTCAACCACACGTTCCATCTCATCAGCGTCACCGGTATCGATTACATCGCACGTCAGCCGCATACCGGCCTTCTCAGCACAGATCCGCACCGAATCACGCGTACGGATCAGAAAGTTCACGCCCTACTCGTATGCATGGGAGTTCGTACCGAGAAACAGTACATGACGATGCCCGGCCTTCATCAATTTTTATACCGCCATCTCCCCCATCTGCTCGAAATCCAAATCCACCGCATAGACTCCATCCAAATCGTCAGGGCATCCAATCGATGCGACGGGCACGCGGGTCGCTCATCGCAACATCCAACAGCAGTACTCCATCCACCAAACCGGAGTCGGACATGCGCACCAACTCCTCGTTCTCATCCTCACCCATCAGCAACAACACGTCATAGCCATAATGGCGCAGGCGACGGGCCACCCCGAAAAAGAACGGCGACCAATCGCCATATGCCGTCTCGTCACTCATCGGAGAACTCAGCGCGACGAGCCGCGTTCTTTCCCCACGCAGCATGCGGGCACCGGCATTGGGAAAATAGTTCAGCTCGCGGGCGGCCTGCATCACCTTGATCTTGGTTTCATTCCGCACCGAACGCTTGCCACTCATCACATACGAAACCGTACTGATGGAGACCCCCGCGCGCACCGCAACATCTTTGATTCCCGCCATCAACACCCCTTATCACGAGATGGTCATCATCCATGATGCCGTAAGCATACTGTTCTACAAAATTTGTAGTCTTGTCTTGCGTAGATTTTCAAGTATTTCGACGGATTTCGGATATAATCAAAAGAATTGACGAATGCGTCATCCGGCAATCCTCGCGCCATTTTGCAAAGGAGGAGGGGCAATGAGCGTTGCAGCGTGGTCTCAGTTTTTGGAAGCCCAATCCGGCTCTGGCCCGGACACCTCCAGCACCAGCATCACCGCACGTGACACCACGTCAAAGAAAACCTTTGAAAAACGCAAGCGCATGAGTCAGGAAGAGCGGCATCTGCAGATTCTGCAGGCCGCAGCCAAGATCATCGCCATCAAAGGGTTCTGGGGTATGTCGCTGCAGGATATCTCAGACGAGCTCGGCATCACCGAAGCCGCACTCTACCACTACATCTCCTCGAAAGACGATCTGCTCAACATGGTGCTTTCCGAAGGCTATGACACTCCGGATGCAGATGAATACAATGCCGTGACCGCCGCGGTGATCGACGCTGACGGACATCGCGTCTACTATTATCCCCGATATTGCCTGAACATCGTTCGCTATAACCTGCAGCGTCCGGAAATGGTGCAACTCTATTCCGTACTCAACGGTGAGGCGCTCAGCCCGGAACACCCGGCACACAGCTTCTTCATCGGCCGCCATATGCGCAACTGGGAAATGATCTGCTCCATGAATTGGATACTGCCGGAGTACGTCGACGAGGAGCGCTTCTACGACCTGTACACGCTTGCCATGAGCGCGATGGACGGTCTGCAGTACCGCTGGCTGGGCGACGATTCAATGAACCTGCTTGAGCAGTGGATTTCGATTTCCGACATCATTTTCCCGCCGAGCGAATGGGCCGGATACACCGATCCGAGCGAATACGAGAGCGCCAGCGCAGGTTGCCTGCTGCCGAAGACGCTTTCGGCACGGCAGTAGGCAACCTGCATATTCGAGCTGTTCACAGTCAACTTCCCCATGTGGGGCCACCGGCCCGTGGCCCCACAGCAGTCCGGGTGGATTCCGCGCATATCAGAACACGTTGCATCTCATATACGCTACCCATGAAACCGATACGGGATGTCCCGCAGAATCAGTCCTGTGGGTAGGAATCGTCGAAGAAGCGGCGTTCCAGATGCACGATGGTGCGGAATACCTCGGCTTCCGGACCGTCGATGGAGCAGTATTCGTTGACCAGCGCGATGAGATCGCCGACCCATTTGCGGAAATGCGCGCCTTCGTGCAGGTCTACCCATCCCTTGTGTGCCGGGACCTGTTGCACGACCCCGGCGTCGACCGTGCGCTTGGCCCATGCGAGATACAGCCATTCCATGCAGCAGATCGCGGTGATCAGTTCCGGCCAGCTCTTATCGGACAACGTATCGAGGTACGCACCGTAATCTCTGTTCGCCTGGGTCTGTTCGGTGTCGTCATACTCCTGCTGGCTGACGTGGTAGGCCTCGAGGAAATGCTGGAAATACGTGGCCTCGTTGTCCGCGAACCATTGCGACTGGGCGGTGAGCATGTCCTTGGTTTCCTGACGTGGAGCCAACTTGATGAGCCGGGCCATCATGCCGTTGTTGTAGAACTTGAAATCCTGAATCAAATATGATTTCAATATCTCTTCCGGCAGGGTGTCATCCAACAGCTCGTTGACGAAACGCGAGTTGATGGCTTCTCGCCAATCCTCGGTATTCAGCATGTACATCCGGTCGGCGACGGAGTCCGACTCCGCGCCCAACCAAGCGTAGTCGCCGTGCGCCGGCTCCAGCGCTTCGGGTACGTGAATGGTCATGTTTTTCCTTTCCTTAGTGATGCCGCCGACGGATGCACCGCCTACGACATGCATAAAGGCACGGGAAACAAGAGAGACGTCCGTGCGCCGGCATTACCCGGTATACGTTCAAACGGTCGAAGCGGATGCTTCCTCTCAGCCTTGCGGCCCCCGTGTCTGTGCCCGATAATACACGGGCATATGCGCCCTTATGCCGGAATTTCACATACCGGCCAGCAGGATCCATTGCGATCATGCGAACGGGAATGGTCAACCTTACGTTGAAAACCGAGGTGATGCCATCCCCGGTACCCCCAGTAGGGAGCCCAAGAAAACGGCACCACCTCGAAATCAATCCGCCTCTGTACACGCTACGGACGTATCACGCCGCAACCCAAGAAAATCAGTACAGTTCCTTGAAGATCTTGAGCACGCGATCGTAATCGAGCGGCACGAAGCAGTTCTTCATGAGTCGCTCCTGCGTCTTGATCACGCGATCGGCGAATTCCGGCAGATCCTGTTCGGTCACACCGTACTCATGCAGCGCCTTCTTCGGCAGCAGCTTGTTGATGAGCGTCTCCAGCGCGTCATACACGTCGGCCACGTCGCAGCCGAGAATGTCGGCGATGAACTGGTTCATCTTGAGGATTTCGCCTTCCGGCTTGATCTCCATGTAGTTGCGCAGCACGCCGGTGAACATGGCGTAGTTGGATTCGCCGTGCGGCACATGATATTTTCCGCCCAGCTGATAGCTCAGCGCATGCACGGCAGCGCACCCGCCGGTGTCGAAGCTGATGCCCGCATAGTCGGAGGCGATCAGGAAGTCGCGCATCAGTTCATTGCGCTTGACGCGGCGCTCCGGCGAACCGGCGGGACCGGCTTCGGCAACGGCCTTGTAGCCGGAGATGATCATCTTCATGGCCTCATAGCCGAACATGCGCGTGTATGGCGTGGAGTTCGGCGAAAGCGTGGATTCCACGGAGTGCACGAGCGCGTCGAGCGAGCTGGTGGCGAACACGTGATCGGGCAGTCCGTAGAGCAGCTCCGGCACGAGCACGGCATCGTCGGCGAACATCTCAGGGCCTGCGATTCCGGCCTTGCAACCTAGGTGCGTACGATTGATGGCCGCGATTTCGGTGACCTCCGAACCGGTGCCGCAAGTGGTCGGCACGAGCACGAGGCGTACGGAGCGCTTGAAGTCGGGCAGATGGTCGATCACGTCGTCGATGGAGGCACCGCCGGCCACCGCCACGACCTTCGACATGTCCATGACGGCACCGCCGCCGACTGCCACGATGCGGTCATAGTCGAATTTGCCCGCATCCGCGATGAATTCGTCGATCATCACATCGGTCGGCTCCTGCGCGCCGTACTTGTCGACAAGAATCACGTTCGCACCGTTCGCATACGGTTCCAGGAACTGCTTGTAGATCACTTCGATGCTGACCAGCAGGTCCTTCGGTCCGAGTTCGAACGATGCGAAGAATTCCTTGACCGTATCGTAGGTGTAGATGTTGTCGGGTCCAACCGTCAACAGTTTCATGATGCGTCCTTTCCAAAACGTTGGCTGCAACCGCGCCCATTCCGGCGATTGCAGCCAACTCTATGCCTGTTTGCTTGAGGGTTCGTTATCGGCGATTTCGCTCGCCCGCAACGATTGCGTACTTACTTGGCGCTTTCCTCGACGATGATCTCCTTGAGTACCGCCAGCGCTTCGTTCAGCTCGTCATCGGTGATGACCAGCGGCGGCAGCAAGCGGATTACGTTGCCGTTAATGCCGCAGGTCAGCATGATCAGACCTTCTTGGATGGTGCGCTTGGCGACGCGGCCGACCAGCTCCTTATTCGGCTCCATGGTGCCCGGCTTGACGAATTTGACACCGATCATGGCGCCGCGGCCGCGTACTTCGGCCACCGCCGGCACTTCGTCGACCAGCGGACCGAGTACGGATTCGACGACCTCACCGATATGTGCGGCCTTTGCCGGCAGATCCTGCTCCTCCATAATGCCGATTGCAGCGAGCGCGGCGGCACAGGAGACCGGGTTGCCACCGTAGGTGCCGCCGATGCCGCAGGCTGCACGGCGTCCATGATTTCGGCGCGACCGGTCACGACCGCAATCGGCATGCCGCCGCCGAGTGCCTTGGCGGTGGTGATCAGGTCGGGAACGACGCCGTCGTACTCGCAGGCGAACCATTTGCCGGAGCGGCAGAAGCTGGCCTGAATCTCGTCGGAGATGTACAGCACGTCATGCGCGTGGGCCCATTCGGCCAATCCGGACAGGAAGCCTTCGGCCGGCACGATGAAGCCGCCTTCGCCCTGAATCGGTTCGGCGATCACGGCGGCCACGTTGGCGGAGCCGACGAGCAGCTCGATCTTGGCGGCGGCGGCCTTCGCGGCGGCCGCACCGTCCGCACCGAAATCGTCGCGCAGCGGATAGGAGAACGGTACGCGGAAGACGTCGGGAGCGAACGCGCCGAAGCCCTGCTTGTACGGCATGGACTTGGTGGTCATGGCCATGGTCAGGTTGGTGCGGCCGTGGAATGCGTTCTCCATCACTACGACGGCGGAACGGCCGGTGTACTTGCGGGCGATCTTGATGGCGTTCTCAACGGCTTCGGCGCCGGAGTTGACCAGCACGCTCTTCTTGGCGAAGTCACCCGGCGTATGTTCGGCAAGCTTCTTGCACACTTCGACGTAGTTGGCGTACGGAGTGGTGGCGAAGTTGGTGTGGGTGAGCTTGGCCACTTCCTCCTGCACGGCCGCGACGACTTCCGGCGCGCAGTTGCCGACGCCGGTCACGGCGATGCCGGAAGCGAGATCGATGAAACGGTTGCCGTCCACGTCGGTGATGGTGGAGCCGCTTGCGGTTTCGGCGAACACCGGCATGCCCTGGCCGACGCCGGCGCTGACATAGCGGTGATGCTCCTCCTCCAACGCCTGCGACTTCGGGCCCGGAATGGCGGTGACGATGTTACGTGCGACCTGTGGGACTGACATGATCTTTTTCCTTTCCTTATGGATAAAGTTCTTTATGATTGTTTAACTATTGGTTGCTGCATCTCACTGTCAGGCATTGCCATATTCCGGAGGATTACGCCGAAAGCCCTTGGTCAGCACAGCAAGGATGATGATTCCGATGGTCAGCCAGGAAATTCCCAACACCACCGCGTGCATATCTAGATGGACCAACAGATAGATGCAGCATGCTGCACCGATCAGCGGAGCGACGATATTGAGCAGAGCACCGCCGCGGAACCGTTCGCGACGTTCGTCTTCACCGGCACGGACATATGAACACACCACGCAGACGTTGACCATGGTGAATGCGATGAACGCGCCGAAATTCACGAAAGATGTGGATGTGGCCACATCAAGGAAGGTTGCGATCAAGCCCACCACGGCTACAAGCAGAATGCTGAATACCGGAGTGTCGAAGCGCTTTCCGAGCTTGCCGAAGATACGCTTCGGAAGCACTCCGTCACGACCCATCACATACAGCAGTCGCGATGCGGAAGCCTGGGTGGCGATGCCGGACGTGAACTGTCCAAAGCACAGGCCTGCAATGAACACCGCGGTGAAGAGGCTGCCGCCAACCTGTGCGGCGATCTCATACGCGGCGGAGGACTCATCGGCGAATACGAATCCAGGGTGGACCAACTGCGTGGTGTATGCGATCGCGATGAAGATAAGGCCTCCGATCAGGGCGACCAGCATGATTGCACGCGGAATCGTATGCTCCGGATCGCGGGTTTCCTCACTTAACGTCGTGACGGCATCGAAACCAAGGAACGAGTAAGCGGCAATGGCGGCACCGGCGACGACGGCCGACAGCGAGGAGCCCTCACCCACGAAAGGTGTGATCGAAAACAGCGTGCCTTCGCCAGTTCCGCCGAGAACGGAACGAATGGACAGCACCATGAACACAACGATGACCAAAGCCTGGAAGAACATCAACGCATAGTTGATTTTATCGGTGACATTCAAACCGATGATGTTGATGGCAGTGGTAAGAACGATGAACCCCAGAACCCACACCCAGATCGGCACTGCGGGGAACTGTGCGTTGAGGTACGAGGCCCCGATCAGCCACACCACCATGGGCAGGAACATGTAATCCAACAGCATGGCCCAACCCACAAGGAATCCGAGCTTACGGCTGATGGACTTGCCGACATATGTGTAGGCGCTGCCTGCCTGCGGATGAAGCACAGCCATACGACCATAGCTGCCAGCCGTGAACATCATGGCAATGGTGGCTACAAGATACGCCGTCGGCGCCGCACCATGCGAGGCAGCGGCAATGACGCCGAATGTTCCCAAGGCAATAATCGGGGTCATGTAGGCCAAACCGAAGAGCACCACGGAGCGCAAGCCCATGGTCCGTTTGAGTTCAGGTTCGGCAACGGTTTCCGACATCTGCGTCGGGCGGGTTGCGTTGCCTTCGAGTGTCTGTGCTGTCATATCTTTCCTTTCAAAGCGCTGCCTGCATTGGCGCCCATTCACTGCAATGCCTGTTCGGGATTGGAACTACCCCTGTATGTGCCATCGGTCTGAATCTATTGATCCCCGATAGAGCGGCAGCGGCTCGCCGATGGCGAGCTGGCTCTTCTGTGCCATGGCGATGGTGAGCGCGCTTTGTCCGGTCATTCATGCTCCTTCCGTTTCGCTTGAGGTGTCGTTGACTATCAAGATAGAAATCCGGAAAAGCAAAAGTTATGGACGAGTTGTCGAAAATAATGTCGATATGTGGCCGATCTTTCTATAAACGCATGCGCAAACACCTACCATGTACGTATGGCAATCACAGTCAACATTTTGCTGGAGCAACGTTCCTTAAATCTTTCCTTGGCCGTGGAAGGGGACAAGGAGACACTGGATATGCCTATCTCGTGGGTCCATTTTTCGGAATCTCCAGACCCCACTCCATATCTCGAAGGCGGAGAGGTGCTTCTTACCACCGGTCTGGTAATGCCAAAGACCAGCCAGACGAGATACACCGCTCATTCGCTTCACGACTCATCGATGCCGGGGTACGCGGCATCGGATTTGGCATTGGCGTGCAACACGATTCCATTCCCCAATGGTTGGTGTATCAATGCGAGGCGACCGGCCTGGCATTGTTCAGCGTTCCGCTCAAAACCCCGTTCATTGCCATTTCCAAGACAATTGCCCGCGGCATTTCCGACGACACCCACCAGAACTTCGCCCGTATGTACAGCAACCAGCAAAGGCTCATGCGCAGCGTCAAGTCACTTGATCCGGTCAGCACCATAGTTTCCCGGTTAGCCGAACTCATCGGCGGATGGGTCGCCCTGCTCAACCCGGTGGGAAGCATCATTTCATCCTCCCACCATGTTCTACCGGTCGAGGTAGGCGCTCTGGGAGATGCGCTAGCCTTCAGCGTGCTGGGCGAAGCGAAGTTCACCGTGGCAAAAGGGTACGATATCGCAATTTTCCATGTAGCCTCACCAACAAAACAAACACTCGGATACCTCGTTGCCGGACGAAAGGGCGAAAAAGGCACAATAGACCACCCACTTGTCGCCGAAGCCGCGTCGCTGCTTTCCTTAGCCGTCAATGGCACCGCTGATTCCAACCGATCCCTCAATCATCTTCGTTCCACGATGACCCGGCTGTGTCTGGAAGGCGAATCGCAATCGGTGCGCCGTTTTGCGGATGACGTGTGGAGCGGACTGCCGGTGCAGCCGTTGGTCGCGCTGCGCATTATCGGCCAGCAGGACGCGCTGGAGGATGCCGGCCGACTGTTCGAACCGTTCCGACGTACGGTGGCGAAGAACGACAATCGTGTGGTGTTTGGCATTGTGGACGGCGATATGTGGGCGATCGTATCGCAATCGAATGCGGCGATGTGGACGCAGCAGCTGACCCGTACGGGTCGACTGACCGTGGGCCAATCCTCAGGTGTGACCTGGATCGATATGCCTCGTGCGCGGCATGAGGCATATCAGGCGGGCGCGGAGGCACTGACCAGCGGCAAGGCGCTGGTACAGTACGGCGACGGCGAGGGCGGTGCGACGCTGGAAGGCGTGGTGGAGCCGTCGCTGATGCGTGCGTTCGCGGATCTGAAGCTCGCGCCGATCGCGAATCTCACGTTCGACCTATCAACCGGACCGCACACCAAGGCGGGAACGGCACGAACGACGGAAGCCGCACCAGCAACGCAATCGTCAAGCGACGAAACGGATTCAGGCACGCAGGTACGTGCCATCGACGTGCTGTGGGCATGGCTGCAAAGCCGCGGCAGGACCGAAGAGGCCGCGCGGATGGCCGGCATGCATCGGCATACGCTGACCAAATATCTGGGAGTCATCGGCAAGGAGCTGGGTGCCGATCTGAACGATCCGGGCACTACCGCGGAACTGTGGTACGCATGCCGGTTCTCACGGTTTGGCGGCACGCTGGAGTGACATCTGGAGCACAACGGCGTTGCACGGTGGCAATCAGCGAATCGGCACTTTCTCCAAGCCATCGACTTCGGTTTCGAAGGCGTAGTAGGCGCCGATCAGGCCGGCATTGTTGGTGTGGCGGCAACGCTTCACGGACGTGCGGAACGAATCCCATGCTGGAATCTTGTCAAGTGCCGCATTGACCAACGGCAACAGCTGCTGTTCACGGCAGACACCTCCGCCCAACAGCACGCATTCGGGATCGGCGACCGCGGTAATGTTGAACACGGCAATGGCAAGATAGTCGATCCATTGATCCACGATTTTGCGCACATGCGGGTCATCCAGCTTGTGGAACAACGTCGCCGGCACGATGGACCCGGAAGGCACGTCCAATTCCTCCGCATAGCTTTCGGCCAGCACGATGGTGGACAGATAGTTTTGCAGGGTCTGAAACCCTCCGTTTTCATAATTCGGAATCATCATACCGAGCTCGCCGGCGCGCCAATCCTTGCCGCGTCGAATCTTGCCGTCAAGGAACAGGGCGCCGCCGACGCCGGAATCGATGGTGATCAGCGCGAAATCATCGAGCTTGACGGCATTGCCACTGAGTTTCTCCGCCATCGCAGCACAATTCGCATCGTTTTCCATCCATGTCGGCACCGGATTATCGAGATATTTCTGCAGCTCTTTGCCGATTTCATGCTTATACAGCATGCCAAGCGCGCCAGCAGTGACGGCCAGCTGCCTGTCGATATCGATGAATCCGGGCATGCTCATGGCGATGCCGTCGAGCGGGAAACGTTGGTTGTTGGCGATGTGCGCGAGTGCCCGATAGAAGGATTCCGCACTGTCCACCGGCGTCGCGATAGTGCCGGGGATGCCCATACGGCCGTCTTCGAAGACCACATAACGGGTGAAGAACGTGCCGATTTCGAATGCCAGGATATGCTTCTTCGCCGTCATTTCGTCATCTAACCCGTCTATATTCGCCCGATGGTGCTTCTTCATTGTAGAACCATCCCCGACACTCGCGCACACCAACCTATAGTTTGATGACGTTGACGCCGTACGGCCTGAGTTCGATCGCATCGTCGATGCGGCCGCCCGACAGCAGCTCCTCACCGCCGTTGAGTTCGCTGACGCACAGGCGCTTGTCGGTGTTGCCGTTGTTGATGAGGAACGCATAGCGTGTACCGTCATCGGCGTAGCGCACCGACAGGCTCACATCTTCCGGGGTGCCGATCGACCCCAAGCCCAGTTCGCTCACGATTGATGCCATGAAGGCATCCATGCCGGTTTCATCGAGCGGAGTGCCGACGAAGTAGGCCTTGCCGGAGCCGAAATCGTTGACGGTGAGCGCAGAATGGCCTGCGTAGAATTCACTGCCACCATAGGTGGCGAGCCGGCGTGCACCTTCGCGATGGATGATGCTGGCCACGATCTCGCCCGTGGCGTCGACCATGTCGCCGTGCACTTCGATGGTTTCGTTCGGCGCGAGTGCGTCGATCTCCTCGACCCATACGCCCATGAGCCTGCGGAGCTTGCCAGGATATCCTCCCGGCACCACAAGATCATGCTCGTCATGTAGACCCGCCATATAGCCGGTCACGAAGCTACCGCCGTCGGACACGTAATGTTCCAACGTTTCGGCAACGCCCGGCAGCACGATGATGAGTGCCGGCGCGATGACCAGATCGTACTTCTTGAGCTCATCGAGCGGCGTAGTGCTTTCGATCATGTCGACGGGCACATTGCGGCGCCACAGCGCACGGTAAAAACGATGCACCTCGTTCGGATACGAGAAGCCGGCAGTCGGGCCGACGCAACCTTCGAGCGACCAATAGCTCTGCCAATCGAACATGATGGCGACTTTCGCGCGAATCTCGGAACCCATGATCCACTTGCCGATGCGCGCCAGTTCGTCGCCGAGCGCCGCAGTCTCCTTGAACACGCGGGAATCTTCGGTGCCATCGTGCGCGATGACCGCGCCATGGAAGCGTTCGCAGCCGCCGATGGACTGCTTCATCTGGAAGAACTGCACGGTGTCGGCACCATGCGCCACGGCCTGCCAGCTGAGTTTTCGCACTTCACCGGGGCGCTTGACCTTGCAGAACGGGAACCAGTTCTGCTGGTTCGGAGTCTGCTCCATGAGCATGAACGGCTTGTTGCCGCCGATGCCGCGCATGAGGTCGTGGCACATGGCGGTGAAGCTCGACGGAGTGTCCATACCCGGGTAGTTGTCCCAGCTGACCACGTCCATCTCCTTGGCCCATTCAAAGTAGTCGAGATCCTTGAACGTGCCCATGAGGTTGGTGGTGATCGGCGTGACGGCATCGTATTCACGAATCGCGTCACGTTCGTTCTTGTAGCATGCGAGCTGTGCCTGGCTTTGGAAGCGACGATAGTCCATCTGCAGGCCGGAGACCACACATTTGGCGTTGCCGATGCCATCGCCATAGCTGACGGGTGGCACCACGTCGGCCCATTCGGTGATGGTGTGGCTCCAGAAGTTGGCGCACCACGCCTGGTTGAGCGCTTCGACGGTGCCATACTTGGCCTTGAGCCATGCGCGGAAGGATTCCGCACACTGGTCGCAATAGCACAGGCCGCCGCCTCCGCCGTATTCGTTGCACACATGCCAGTTCACCAGACCCGGAGTGCCGGTGTAGCGTTCGGCCACATGTGCGGCGAGCGCGCGGGACGCTTCGCGGAAGTACGGCGAGGTCGGGCAGAAGTTGTGTCGGCCTCCAAACACGTGGCGAGTGCCGTTCTGTTCGGTGCGGATTACTTCAGGGTGCAGGCGCACCATCCAGCCGGGCAGGGCCGCGGTGCCGGTGGCCATCACGATGTTGAAATCGTGTTTGACGAGCAGCGCAACGATCTTGTCGAGCATGGTGAAGTCGTAGCGGTCTTCGGCCGGCTGCAGCAGCGCCCACGAGAACACGTTGATGGTGACTTCGTTGATATGGGCGTCTTCGAGCATTTCGATGTCATGCTCCCAAGTCTCCTCCGGCCACTGTTCCGGGTTCCAATCGCCGCCGAACGGGAAGTGGTCATAAATCGGCTTCATCTGGTTCTCCTTCTTCAGACTGAATCTTGTATGTGTTCACTTGGCAACAGCTGCCGTTACTCATCGGCGACGCCACTGCCTGCCTGATAGTGCACTTCGTTGAAATCGACGACGCCGTCACCATGCGCATAGACGCCAAGCAGGATTCCGGTGAATCCTCCGGCGTTGGTGAAGCTCAGCACTTTGCCGGGAGCATTGCCGAGCGTGGTTTCGTCGGAAGCGGTGTCGACGGCGAAAGTGTAGCCGTAATCGTCACCTCGGACGATCAGTCGTACCGGTCCGCCCGCTGGCACATGCACACCACCGACCCGTGATATCAGACCCGCATTGTGTACGGTTGCATCGATCGCGACGGTATCGGCTTCGGCGGCATGCACTGCGATGGTCATATAGTGGTTGGCATTCGCGTAAATCGCGATGCCGGCCGTTCCGGAGACAAGTTGCGTCGGATCGGCGACGGTCGCCGTGAATGCACAACGGAAATCGGTCTGCCGTGTGCCGATCATCGGCGCTCCCACCTCCAAACCGAAATCCTGCCGCGCGGCCGTGACGGTGATATGCGAGCCCGCATCGTTCATCGTAAAGCGATGCGCCTTGTCGATGCTCGGTGTGATCCATGCGATCTCATGCTCCAGGGCCTCGCCGCAACCGTCGAGAGGGCAATCGTAGGACTGGTCGGCAAGATCGGGCCAACCATCCTTCCACGTGAACCACACTCCATACGGTTCACGGCCAAGCCAGCCTTGGGCAGGATACTCGTCGTTGTTGCGCGTGCCATGGAACACCATCAAGGTTCGATCGGCATCGAAATGGGCGCAATCGCAGTGGCCGATGGCCTGCAGGGTCAAATGTGTGCTGCGGTTGGTGATCAGCGGATTGCCCGGATACATCTCGTACGGCCCAGCCGGACTGGACGAGCGGGCGATGTTCTCCATGTGCCCGGATTCCGTGCCGCCTTCGGCCCACATAAGATAGTATGTGCCACCGCGCTTGTACATGTGCGGGCCTTCCGGATTCGATCCGGTGATGCCCCCGCAGATGCGCTGACGTTTGGTCAGCACGGTTCCTGTGGCGACATCGATGCGTGACAGATAGATTCCCGCGGGTTCGCGTTCACCGTCGTCATCCGGCTCGGAACCTTCGTTGCCGCAAATGTAGACCGAACCGTCGTCATCAAAGAACAGACTGGGATCGATGCCCGGCCATCCCTCCACCCAGATCGGATCGGACCATCCGTTATGCGGATCGTCGGTGGTGAGGATCATGTTGCCTTTGTTGACGTTGGTGACGATCAGATAGTATCGGCCGTCATGGTAGCGCAACGTCGGCGCGTAGATGCCTTGGCTGTTGCCCATGGATTCATAGGGGAACTGGGACTCTCTGTCCATTGCGTTGCCGATACGCCGCCAATGCTCGCCGTCGGCGCTTTCGAACACGGGCAGTCCCGGAAAGAATTCGAAGGAACTGTTGACCATGTAATACGTACCCTGAGGGGTTTCGCAGATGGTCGGATCCGGATGGAAACCTGACGCGATACGCTTGGCTTCGGTTACGTTGAAAAGGGTCATTGCAGGGAACTTTCTTCGTTATGGGTTGTGTTATTGTGCCACCGACATGGTGCGCGCCTCTTGGTAGATGGCTTCGACCTCGGGGTCAAAGAAACGGCCGGTTTCGCGGTTGAGGAAGCACATTTCCTTGGTGGAGGTGTCCCATAGGATCGGGCAGGAGCCATTGGCCAGCGCGCAGCGGATGACGGTACGCAGCCACTTGATGTTGCTGTCGTGATCCTTATGGTCGGCGGGTTCGGTCAGAAGACCGTACTCGCCGATGATCACGGGAATGCCGTTGTCGATGAAACGTGCCTTCTGTTTGGCGAAGTCGGCTTCGACCGCGGCCACTTCCTCGTCGCTGCCCCACACGTCGACCGGCGTACACCAGTCGCTGTCATGTTCGGCGAGCACGAATTCGGCGGGCGAGTAGTAGTGGATCGACACGATCAGGTGATCGTCGACCGTGTCTTCCGGCAGTCGGAAACGTTCGTCGCAGGTCAGTGCGGTGTCGGTGTTGTAACCGGGGATCAGGAGGAATCGGTCGGCATTGTTGCCGCCGGAGGCGCGCACGATATCGACGAACAGTTGATTCAGCCGGTTGAGCAGTTCGTAGGCGGTGTCCTGATGGGCAGCGTGCGGGAAGCAGATCTCATTGCCGCCTTCGAAAATCAGATGATGATCGTAATCACGGAATCGTTCCGCAATCTGATGCCATAGTGCGGAGAAGCGCGAGCAGACACCCGGATAGTCCTCGCTGGCGGTACGGATCCATCCGAACGGGCCGTTGCCGCCGTCGTGATGCACGTCGACGATCACGTTCAATCCGGCCTCGTAACTCCAGTCGACGGCTTCCTGCACGGCAGCCATCCATACCGGATCGACGTTGCCGGTGTACGGGTCCTGCCAATCCTTCCACGTGACGGGAATGCGGATGGTGTCGAAACCCGCTTCCTTGACGAAGAAGGCGCAGTCGCGGGTGAACGGCTTGTTGCACCACAGTCGCTGCTGGTCTTCGGGCGTCCACACTCCCCCGGTGGTGATTGTCTTGTTGCGTTCGTCGTTCAGCGGAACCGGGTCGAAGGTGTTGCCCAGATTCCAGCCAGGTCCGAGGCCGCGCACAAACTCAAGTGCCGTGGTCATTCGTATTCCTCTCTGGTACTGCTGACGCTCTCGTCGGGTGCAAGACCTTGGTGGGTCTTCCACCCGACGAGAGTCATATGGATTCGGTTATGTTGCCTACTTCAACGCCACCGTTTCGCCGGCAATATTGAAGTTGACGTCGAGCGTTTGGCCGTCTTGGAACGTGATCGTGAAGGTCACGTCGCCGTCGGTCACTGAACCGTCGTCGAAGAAGGCCGGCAGCACGGTCAGCGTACCGCTTGCACGGTCGGCGGAATCGTAGTGCACGCTGAACGATCCGCTGTTCTGCAGGTACTGCCACCAGCCGGAGTTCGGTCCGACGCGATTACCGTTTTCGGTCGCGGTGATGTTTTTCAGCTCGGCACCGTTGAAGGCCATCGGAATCGTCAGACCTTCACTCTTGGTGCCGGTCACGGTTCCGGTGGCGTTCACGGCCGGAGTACCGGAATGCACTACGTACTCGTGCCAGTCGGCACCTGCGGAGAACCTCAGCGTCAGGTCGGCGATGATGCCGTAACCACCCTTGGCCTCGTACATCTTGGCTAGATAGCCCTGCTTGAGCGTGATTGTGGCGCTGGCTTCATCGTAGGTGTAGTCGGAGCCTTCAGTCAGTCCCTCGATGCCCTTGAATTCGTTGCCGTTCAAGGTCAGCGGCAACTTGACGTCGCCGGTCGGATCCTCTTCGAGATACAAGGTGTCCAGTCCGGCTGCATAGGAAGAACGGCCGTTGATGCTCGCTTCGAGCATCTTGCCGGCAAGGGGCTTCTTCCACTGGTAGCTGGTGCGGTCGATGCCCGAACCGTTATCCCAGAACATATAGGAGAAGCCGTTCTCGTTGGCCATTGTGCCCATGTACTCGTAGTATTTGAGCTCCTCGCCCGCCTGTAGCGCGCCGTCGGGGGAAGAATCATAGGCCAGCAGACCGTATTCGCCGATTACCAGACCGATGCCGTTCTCGGTGAAGTACTGATTCATGCGGTCGGCGAAGGAATCGATGACGTTGCGCGGGGTGCGCTCGTCGCCGTAGATGGATTCGTCGAAACCGGTGCGACCGAGATTGGCGCTGTACACCCATTCGCTGTAGTAGTGCACGGTGGCGATGACGTTCGCATCGTTCTTGAGATCCTTGTGGATGAAGTCGACCGTCGCCTGCAGTTTGGCGGTGTCGTCATGTGCGGTGCCGAGTGTCGGAATTACGATCATGCGTTGCTCGTTGCCTGCGGTGGCGCGGATGATGTCGTATGCCGCCTTGCTGACGGCATTGAGCTTGGCCTGCGCGTCGCCATCCGCGAACTGCGGTTCGTTGATGGTCTCGAAGCATACGGACAGTGGTTCATCGGCGAAATAGGAGGCGACCTGTTTCCAATAGTCGCTGAACTCCTGGTATTCGGCGGCGGAGGTGTCGCCGTTCCAGTTCTTCAGCCAGATCCAGGAATCGTGATGGATGTTGATCATCACGTACAGGCCTTCATCCACGGCCCAATCCACGACTTCCTTGTATCGCTTCAGCCAATCCGCGTTGATGACGTAACGGTATTTGCCGTCCTTCGCATCCTTGTTTTCGCTGGAACGATGGTAGACGGTCATCGGAATTCGAATGCTCGTGTAGCCTTTCTCCTTGACGGAATGGATGAGCTCGCGGGTCACCTTCGGATTGCCCCAGGCCTCTTCACCCTTGTCTTCGGCACTCAGATCGGTGTTGACGCCATCGAAGGAATTGCCCAGATTCCAGCCGGCGCCCATGGCCTTGGCATATTCGGTGGAAGACAACGTGGCAACTTGCTCGTAGGTAATGGTCACGTCGGAGGCAAGCTGATATTCCTTACCGTTCACGGCAATCGCCGAGGTGACGCCTTGGGCTGTGGCGGTGTGCTGCGCAGCGGATGCCTGCCGTTGCGGAACGGCGTACATGCAGCCCGCAATCATGGCGACGGTTCCCAGCACGGCAATCGTACGGCGTACGGCAAGACGGCCGTTCTCCCACTTGCAGGAGATGCCGACACCTGCAAGACCCACCGCAATCAGTGCGATCGCATACACCGCGGAGCCTGTGCTGCCAAGGATTCCGGCACTTTTCTTAACGGCCTTGTTGTCGGTTGTTTTGCGCTGCGTATCCGTCGATACGGTTGCGGCGGTGTTGTCTGTGATCTGCTCCTTGGTTTTGCCGGAAGTGGACCCCTCCTTGATGTGGATGGTCAGAGCCTTACCGTCCTGCTGCGCGACCGCGGATGCGCCGGATTGCAGTCCGCTCACCTGCCATGCGTAGCTGGCTGCGGCGCCATCCGCGAGAATCTCTTGCGGCACGGTGGTGACACCGGTTGCCTTGACGATGGTTTCACTGCCGTTGTTGGTGATGGTCAGCCGGTATTCGCCGGCGGCAACCCGTTCGGCGTTGATGGTCACCGCGGCATGCTGCTCGGCGGCCAAAGCGGGTGTCGTCATGCCAGCCATCATGAGAAGCACGGCGAACATTGCCGTGACCACGGTCAGCAGCGCACCCATGCGCCGCTGGCGGCCGTTCCTTCCCATGACTTGCGGCACAACTTCGTGCCTCGTATGCAACAACACTATTTTCCCTTTCTGATAGGCACCGGCCAGCCACCGCCCTACAAACACCGGAGCACAGGCCTCTTCGACAGCTGGTTGGTACACTTTCATCGACACTGTTGTGTCAACGTGGGTTGGATGGCGAGGAGTTCGTAGGCCACACATCCAACACAATGCATCAAGAGCGTGCGGACACACCTTTTGTCCGCACGCTCTTGTCATTCATTTATGGCATGCACGGCGTATGCGATCACACGTGCAACGGATCGGTGCCCGGACGTGCCAACACCGGCAGGGTATGGTAGTCGTACTGCTCGGTGTACCACTTGCCCGGCTCGTATGCGGTGTCGGTGATGATGTTGGTCCACGCCTGGCCGGTGCCGTCGTCCGGCACGTAGAAGCGGGCCACGCCATCCTCGCGGAACACCGGGGCGACCAGCAGGTCGTCGCCCAGCATGTACTGGGTGTCAATATCCTCGCAGGTCGGGTCATCCGGGAATTCGAGCACCATGGCACGCATCATCGGAACGCCGGTCTCGTGCGTCTCCTGAGCCATCTTGAGCAGATACGGCTTGAGCTGCAGCTTGAGCTCGGTGAACTCGCGGGCCACGTCGACGGCCTCGTCACCATACAGCCACGGCACCTTGTAGGCGGTGGAGCCGTGGTAACGGGAGTGGGAGCTGAGCAGGCCGAACTGCGTCCAACGCTTGTACAGGTCCGGGCTCGCCTGGTCCTCGAAACCGGCGATATCGTGGCTCCAGTAGCCGAAGCCGGACATGCCGAAGCTCAGGCCGGCACGCAGGGATTCCGCCATGGACGGGTAGTTGGAGGAGCAGTCGCCACCCCAGTGCACCGGGAACTGCTGGCCGCCCACGGTTGCGGAGCGGGCGAACAGAATGGCCTCATCGGCGCCCTTGGTCTCGACGAGCACGTCGTAGACGGCCTTGTTGTACAGGTAGGTGTAGTAGTTATGCATCAGCTCCGGATCGGAACCGTCATAATACTTGACGCCTTCGGTCGGGATGCGCTCACCGAAATCGGTCTTGAAGCAGTCGACGCCCATGGCCACGAGCTTCTTCAGGTAGCCCTGATACCACTTGGTGGCCTCCGGGTTGGTGAAGTCGACGATGGCCATGCCGGCCTGCCACTTGTCCCACTGCCACACGGAGCCGTCTTCGTTCTTGATGAAGTAGCCGTTCTTGGCGCCTTCCTCGAACAGCGGGGACTTCTGGCCGATGTAGGAGTTGATCCACACGCAGATCTTCAGGCCGCGATCATGCAGCTTCTTGAGCAGACCTTCCGGATCCGGGAACTTGGACTTGTCCCAGTCGAAGTTGCACCATTCGAGTTCCTTCATCCAACGGCAGTCGAAGTGGAACACGGACAGCGGGATGTTGCGCTCGGCCATGCCGTCGACGAACTCAAGCACGGTCTTCTCATCGTAGTCAGTGGTGAAGGAGGTAGACAGCCACAGGCCGTAGCTCCAGTCCGGAACCAGCGGGGCCTTGCCGGTCAGGTCGGTGTAGGTGTTGAGAATCGCCTTGAGATTCTCACCGCCGACCACGGAGTAGCTCATTTTCTCGCCCGGCACGGAGAACTGCACGCGGGAGACCTTTTCGGAGCCGACTTCGAAGCTGACCTTGCCCGGATTGTCGACGAACAGGCCGTACTTCCTGTTGGACAGGTAGAACGGGATGTTCTTGTAGGCCTGCTCAGTGCCGGTGCCGCCGTCCTCGTTCCAGATGTCGACGGTCTGGCCGTTCTTGATGAAGTTGGTGAAGCGTTCGCCAAGGCCGTAGATCTTCTCGCCCACACCGAGGTCGAGCTGTTCGGAGACGTGCAACTGGCCTTCCGGGTCGGTGACGAGGCCCTTGGCACGCCAGCCGGAATGCGCGATGACCTTGCCGTCGTACAGGTACTTGAAGTCGATGGTCTCGCCCTTGGCGATCTCGAGTGTCAGACGGCCGGAGGTGAAGGTCCACTTGTCGTCGGTTTCGTCGATTTCGACATCCGGATCGGTTTCGTTCAAGCCGAACTTCGGGCAGTTGCTGCGATCCTTCTTGAAGTTGATCAGCTTGGTGGTGATCACATCTTCGCGAGGCGACGTCACCTCAATGGTCAGAATGCCGCCGTCGAGGGTCATGCCGGCGTTGTAGATCGGAGAACCGAACGGGCAGAACAGAGTGAGCTTCTTCGGCTCGATGTTGGCGGTGTAGATGTTTGCCGCATACTTGACGCTGAAGCCATCCTTGACGAGCCAGCCGCCGTTGAGGAACTTCATACATTGCTCCTTTGCATTAGTGGGATTCCGCTTTGGAAGATCGGTCCGCGACCCATCCTCCAAAGACGTTCGTTATTTCATTTTACTTTATTTATAAGTTTATAGATAAGCGTTATGCGACACGTCCGGAGAGACGGATATCTTCCACGGATTCTCCCACGAACACGCTTGCCTCCGGCGCCAGAGCGTAGGCTCCGGATTCGTTGGACCAGTAACGCAACGCCTTAGCGGCAGGCATCGCCACGGTGACTTCGCGGAACTCCCCTGCGTCCAGCTCGACCTTGGCGAATCCCTTGAGTTCCTTGGCCGGGCGGTCCTCGCCGGTGCCTTCAAGACCGAGATACACCTGAGCGACCGCCTTACCGGCGCAATCCCCAATGTTCTCGACGGTGAAGGTGACGCGGATCTCGTCATCCACCTGGCGTACGTCAAGATCGCGGAATGCAAAGTCGGTGTAGCTCAGGCCATGTCCAAACGGGAAGAGCACCGGAACCTGCCTGGTGTCGAAGTAACGGTAGCCCACATAGATGTCTTCCGCATAGTCGACGTGGCCTTCGAGTCCGAAGGTGCCGATCCTGTGCGCAGGTTCGTCGGCCAGCGCGATCGGGAAGGTCTCCGGCAGATGGCCGCTCGGATTTACGCGACCGAACAGCACCTCGGCCAGCGCGGCGCCGGATTCGCAACCCGCATACCAGTTCCACACGATGGCCTTGGCCTTGTCGGCCCACGGCATCTCGATCGGGGAGCCGGCCACGAAAGCGAGAATCGTATTCGGAGCGGCTTCGAGCAACGCTTCGATCAACTCGTCCTGACCGTACGGCAGACGCATGTCGGTGCGGTCGCGCCCTTCGAGATCATGCTCGTGGTCAAGACCGCCGATGAACAGCACCGAATCACCGGCAGCCGCGTATTCGCACGCCTTGGCCACGGCCTCTTCGCGCAGTTCGCGTGCGTGCAGCTCGTCCTTGGCGTCGGAACCCTTGGAATTCTCGAGGCTTTCCTCCTGCCAGGACTCGTCCTGATTCACCTGCTTGGCGTCATAGCCGAGCACATACTCGATGTCGACGTTGCCGCCGAGTTCGCCGTTGAGCCCCAGCAGAGGCGAAATCTCATGCAGCGCCTTGATCACGGCCGAACCGCCGCCGTTGGAGTGAATGCGATCGGCGTTCGCGCCGATCACCAGCAGACGGGTCATACCGCGCTCGTCAAGCGGCAACAGGTTTTCGTCATTCTTCAACAGCACGATGGATTCGCGGACGATCTCCAATGCCTTCGCGGCATGGTCGATGGTGGCGTAACGTCCCGGCTTGCGGGTCGCACGGGCGTCGCCCAGCATGTGCAACGCATCCATGACGGCGATCACGCGTTCGACTTTCACATCGACGTCGCTTTCCTTGACCTCGCCGTTCTCGACGGCTTTCTTCAGCGGATTCGCGAAATAGTAATCATCGAAGTTCGGCGTCACCGACATCTCAACGTCCATGCCGACCTCGGCACTGGCCTTGGTGTCACGCACCGCGCTCCAATCGGAGACGACGAAGCCGTCGAAACCGTATTCGTCACGCAGAATGTCGTCAAGCAGTTGCTTGTGTTCGCAGCATTTGGTGCCGTTGACGAGATTGTAGGCGCCCATGACGGAGAGCACGCCGCCATCGTGCACCGCCGCCTCGAAAGCCGGCAGGTAGATCTCGCGCAATGCCCGCTCGCTTACGGTCTCGTCAACGTCAAGCCGGTCGGTCTCCTGGCTGTTGACCGCGTAATGCTTCGCGCAAGCGGCCACGTCGGATTCCTGCACACCCTGAATGTAGGCCACGCCCTGCGTGGCGGTCAGTACCGGATCCTCGCTCATGTACTCGAAATTGCGACCGCACAGCGGGCTACGCTTGATATTGATGGACGGTCCGAGAATCACGTCCTTGCCGCGGCCGCGCGCTTCCTCGCCAAGTACCTCACCGGTCGCGCGGGCCAGATCGGGATTCCATGTGGAAGCGACGGCGGAACCGGACGGCAGGTAGGTCACATAGTCACGGGTGTTGTACAGCGGTGCCCAGTTGTCGTTATGCAGCTCTGCCCGCACGCCCATCGGGCCGTCGTCCATCTTGAGTGATGGGATGCCCAGTCGTTCGGCGCAGCCATTCCTGAACAGGCCGGCGGCGTGCACGATGGCGATCTTTTCGTCCAACGTGAGTTTGGCGGTCAGGTCCCTGGCCTTGGTCTTGTTGGCTTCGGTGATTACGGTCATGTCTTCTTCTTTCTTCGCTCCCGTCAGCGGGAGGCTGGCTGAAAGTGGTCGCTACGTTGTTCTTCTCGTCAACCGACGGTTATCTTGAATCCGATCGGCAGGCCTTGCTGATCGGGTTCCCTTGGCAGCGGTGAGATCTCCAAAGCCTCATCGCCGCGTTTGAAGCGCACCGGTCCCGCCCCCAGCTGTTCCACCGATTCGACGATGCCGTTGAATGGCGGTTTGACGCCGTCGTGATACGCGGCGAACGTCGACACTGCAAGTGTTTCACATGACGTTTCACAACTATCCGCAATGTCATTGGGATGCAGGCAGAATGCGTAGATCGCGCCGTTCTTCGTAGTGAATCGCTAATCCGCGGCGGTCCATTCGGTCGGCTTCTGATCGGCGAACATACCGTCGGCCTGCTTCGTAGGCCCTTCCTGCGTGAGCCTCCATGGTCGGGTGCCGTAGATGCCCTCACCGTTTGCGCGCAACCAATCGCCGATGCCAAGCAACAGCTCACGATCATGGTCGGCGATCGAACCGTCCGCGCGAGGACCTACGTTCAGCAGCAGATTGCCGTTCTTCGATACCGCGTCGACCAACGCGACGATCAGCTCGGCAAGCGTCTTGTACTCCAGCGAGTTCGTGTAGCACCACGAATTACGGGCGATTGCGGTATCCGTCTGCCAGACGAACGGCGTGGCATCGGCAAAACCTCCGCGTTCCACGTCGACGATGCCCGCGCCCCAGGCGAGACCGTCGTACTTATAGCAGATCGAAACGTTCCGCCCCCACTCGACGCCACGATTGTAGTAGAAGGCGGCAAGCTTCCTCATGTAGGGTCTGAACGATTCGTGTTGCACCCACCAATCGAAATACAGCAGTTCCGGCCGGTAATCGTCGATGATCTCGCAGACGCGCAGCAGCCAGTCCTCCAGATATTCGGCGGTCGGCGTGGGAGTGCTGTGAATGTCGAATTCGTTCGGTTCGGGCATGGCCGGCCAATAGAAATCGCCCTTCTGCAACGGCTCCTTGATATCGGAGTCGAAGTCCTTGCCATGGCCCATGAACCACCAGTGCTCGGCGCGATGGTTCGACGTGGCAAAATGCAGGCCGTGGGCATGCGTGGCGTCACGCAACTCCCCCAGCACGTCGCGATGCGGACCGGTTTCGAAGGTGTTCCAATGCGACAATTCGCTACGGTACATCTGATAGCCGTCATGATGCTCGGAGACCGGGAAGTAGTAGCGTGCACCTGCGGCGGCGAACAGGTCGAGCCACTCGTTCGCATCGAACTGTTCGGCGGTGAACATCGGAATGAAATCCCGATAGCCGAACTTGTTCTGTGGACCATAGGTGTTCACGTGGTGTTCGAATTCCGGGTAGCCCTCGATGTACATGTTGCGCGAATACCATTCGTTGCGGTATTCGGGAACGCTGTAGAGACCCCAGTGCGTGAAGATGCCGAATTTGGCATCGGTGAACCATGCCGGGACCGGAGCCTGGCTCAACGACTCCCAGGTGTCGGCGTAGGGCCCGGATGCGATGACCGCCTCGACGGTGCTCAGATCAATCATCGAACGTGTTCCTGTTCCAATCGAAGCCCACGGCCTGACACCATGCACGGGCGATGATCATCGCACCACGCTCGTACGGATGCACACGATCCTGGCTGGCCAAGCATCCGTGCAACTGGGTGAGCCAATGGTCCACGGCCGCCTGCGTATCGACGAAAATCGCGCCATGACGCTCGGCCACACGCTTGGATGCGGCCGCGAACTCCTCAACCTTGGCGCGCATGGCATCCTGTGGGTTCGGCTCGAACATGAACGGACGCATGACGATGATCCCCTTAAGATTCGGTACATCCTGTTTCACGCGTTCAATAAGCTCATCATAGATACGCTCGTAAGTTTCCACGGTGTTGAGGCGAGCCTGCCACAGCGGACCGTCGAAATAACGCCAGGCGTCATTCACGCCGATCATGATGGACACATAGTCCGGATTCATGTCGATGACGTCACTCTGCCAGCGTTCGGACATGTCGACGATATCGTTGCCGTTGATGCCTTCATTGATGGTGCACAATGCCTTATCCGGATATACGGCCGTAAGAAGATTATGCAATGTGTTGACATACCCATGCCCATATCCCCAGCCTCCGGGGATAGCAGTACGGTCGCGGTCGGCGTCCGTGATGGAATCGCCTACGAAAACAATGCGTGAGTGCTTTTCGAAAATCAACTTTGATTCCTTTGGTGTCATACGGCGTTGTAACAGCGCTCGGTTCATATGAACGGTCGGATTGATGGGTTGGTATGTAAAGAAAGGCGGGGCGCCAGATACCGGTTCAGCACATCTGGCGCCCCGCCTCTTTCAGTTATTTGGATTACGTGGTGGGGACTAACGCCTCATCACTCGGAGGAGGAATCGGAGCTGGAGGACTTCTCCTTGTTCTGATACTCCTTCAGGATGTTCTTACGGGCCTTGTCCTGATCCTTGGCGTTCTTCATGTCAACCTTCAGCACGGAATCGATGTCCAGACCGTTGACGGTCTTGATCATCTCGTTGAAGATCTTCTCGCATTCGGACTCGGAGCTGGCGAAGGACGCCTTCCAAGAGGAGTTGACGATCTCGGTCTTGATGGAGCCGCGCAACGTGGAGATCTGGGAGTTCTCCTCCGGCTGGACATAGCTGGAGCCAGCACCGACGAGCAGCATATCGTTGTTCTCCAGGTACTCCATGGTGGTGGAGGCACCCATATGCTCCTGCCAATCCTTGTTCAGCGGGTTCTGGTTGGCCTTCTCGATCTCGCTTGGCCACATGACCGGGTTGTAGGTGTAACCGGTATCCGGATCAATGTCGTTCACGGTCACGGTGGTGAAGTTCAGAGCGGAAATACCGTCGGAGTAGGAGCCGCCGCCCCACTCTTCCGGCACGTTCTTGGATTCGCCGGAAAGCACCGCGGAACCGAATTCGGTCAGAACCGGCTTGCCGTCCTTGATCTCCCAGTTCAGACCCTTCGGACCAGCGGAGCCACCGGTCTGGTTGGAGGAAGCATAGACGCCTTCCGGAGAGTACAGCCAGTTGATGAACTTGACCAGGCGCTGCTTGTTCTTGGCCTTGGAGCCCAGAGCGATCATGGTCTTGTCGCCACGAGGAGCGGCGCCGTATGAGAAGATCTTCATGTCCTTGAGCGGAGCCAGCATGAAGCCCTTGCCCTCAGCCTTGTTGGCGTTGGTGTTGTAGGCTGCCTGTCCAAGCCACGGCCAGAAGGAGAAGAGCACCTTGCCGTTCTTGTACTTGGAGTTCATGGTGTCGTAGTTCTGGGTGGTGGATTCAGGATCGACGATGCCGGCACGGTTGGCGGCATTGAAGAACTTGATCACGCGCTCGTAGATGCCACCTTCCTTGGTGATGGACTCGAAGTCGGAGCCGTCACCCTTGGCCAGCACGAAGCCGACTTCGTCAAAGCCGTAGAAGCAGGTCGGCTGCTTGGCGTTGTTCATCATGTTGCCGTCCCAGTCCTTGAACAGAGACATGGCATAGATGTCATCGGAGCCGGACTCTTCGCGAGCCTTGTCCTGCATCTGCTTGAGTACCGGGATGAGGTCCTCGAGAGTGTCGATCTCCGGATAACCGATTTCCTTGTACAGATCCCAACGCAGGTACGGGCCGAAAGTCGGTTCGAGGCCTTCGGACGGCTGGTCGGGAGTCAGGGTGTCGACCACGGATGCCGGAACGCCCCACACACCGGACTTCTGACCGATCTGTTCGTTGACGTAATCGGTGGCATCCTTGTACTTGTTGATGTACTTCATGCCCTTGAGGTACGGGGTCATGTCCTCGATCAGGCCGGACTTAACCAGCTTGGCGCCCTTACCGGTGTCATAGCCGTAGATCACGATGTCGCCCAGATTGCCTGCAGCCGCACGGGTATCGAACAGCGTGCTGCCGCCGCCTGCGACGTTCGGGGCCACGATATTGAGCTTGATGTTGAACTTGTCCTTGATGATCTTGGCGAACCAGCCCTTCTGCTCGCCCTGATAGTTCGCCAGACCGTCAAAGACCTCAACGGTCATCAGGGAGTTATCATCCTTTTCGGCGGCCGTGGTGCTGCCGGACCCTCCGCAGGCGGAGAGCGACATCATTGCTGCAAGCGTCACTGCCGCAGCAATGGTTACCTTCTTTTTGAGGGACATTGCGTCCTTCCTTTCTCTATTTCCTTTTATTTTGCAGGGATGGGAATTGAGATTGCGGGGCCGGTCCGACCGGCAGATCTCGCCGGCCCACAATGGCTATAGGGAGTACCGAACCGTTACGAATCAGCCCTTGACAGCACCGAGCATCATGCCCTTGACGAAGAAGCGCTGGAAGAACGGATAGACGAACAGAATCGGGAGCACCACGATTACGGAAACCGTCATACGGATCGAGGTAGGCGTCTGCTGCGTTGCGAGAGCCGCTACGTTCATGGCACTACCTGCACTCGCTCGCACCGAAGCGGCCAGTGCATTTGCCTGGTTGATGTAGGTGTAAAGCACGTACTGCAGGGAGTAGAGCTTGGAATCCGTCATGTAGATCAGGGTGTCCTGGAAGGAGTTCCACTGGCCGACGGCGGAGAAGATGCCGACGGTCGCCAGAATCGGGGCCATCATCGGCAACACGATCTTCCAGAAGATCGTCAGCGTGCCGGCACCGTCCATTTCCGCCGCTTCCTGCAGGGAGGCGGGGATGGACTCGACGAAGGTCTTCACCAGGATGATGTTGAACGGCTGCACGATGGCCGGCAGGATGTAGACCCAGAAGTTGTTGGTCAGATGCAGGTTCTTCATGGTGATGAACATCGGGATCAGGCCTGCGTTGAAGTACATGGTGATCACGATGAAGCGGTACCAGAACTTGCGGTGCCACATCTTCTCTTGGGTGAACATGAAGCCGAGGAACGCGCTGGCGATCACGGTGAGCACGGTGCCGATGACGGTACGAGCCACGGAGATGAAGGCCGAGGTGGTCAGGCCGCTCAGTGCGAAGACCTGCTTGTAGTTCTCCCAATGGATGCCCTGCGGCCACCAGTTGACCTGGCCTGCCGCGGAGGCGTTGTTGCTGGAAATCGAGTTGATGATCAGGTAGTAGAACGGGTAGACGCAGATGAATGCGAACACGAGGAAGAACAGGATGTTGAAGACATTGTAGACTTCCTCACCCTTGGTGCGCCTCATAGCCGGTGCGATACCCTGCTTGATTTTCTTTGCCATGATTGCTTCCTTACTCTTTCCTCATCAGACGATCGATACGCCACGGGTACGCTTGGACAGCCAGTTCACAACAATCAGCAGGCCTACGCTGACCAGCGACTTCAGCATGGAGATTGCGGTTGCATACGACAGGGAGTTGTTGCCCATACCGACGTTGTACACGTACAGGTCAAGGACCTGGATGTGCTTGGTGTTGAAGGCGTTCTGGAACACGAAGTACTGATCCATGCCGTTGTTCAGGAAGTTGGAGATCGACAGCATCAACAGCACGAAGTAGGTCGGCAGCAACTGCGGAATCGTGACGTGGACGATCTGCTGGAAGCGGTTCGCACCATCCACCTGGGCGGCTTCGTACAGTTCCGGGTCAATGCCTGCGATGCCGGCGAGGTACATGATGGAACCCCAACCAAGGCCCTTCCACAGGCCCCACAGCAACATCTTCAGCCAAGTGTGCGAATCGGAATCAAGGAACTTAATCGGCTCGCTGATGATGTGCAAGTTCTGCAGCATCTCGTTGAGCATGCCGGTGGTGGAGAACATGGCGAAGGCCACCGCGTAGACCAGAACCCAGGAGATGAAGTTCGGCAGCGTGGTCAGCGTCTGGATAAGGTTCCTGAACCACTTGGCGCGAATCTCGTTCAATGCGATGGCGAAGAACAACGGGAAGAACGAGGTGAGGATGTTCAGACCGGACATGGCGAAGGTGTTGATGAGCACCTGGCCGATGGTCTGAAGCTGCGCCGGGTTCTGCACCATCATCTTGAACCATTGCAGACCGACGAATTCGCTCTGGGACAGCGGAATCGGCGGCTGATAATCATAGAATGCGTAAACCCAGCCGAACAGCGGGAGGTAGCTGAACAGCACGGACAGAATCAAAAATGGCGAAATCAACAGGAACAACTTAAATCCATGGCGCTTCCTGTCGCTTTGCTGTTGGCTCAGCTTCTCGGCCTTGCGCACGGCTCGCCGTGTTTTTTTATCGGAAAGCGTCATAGCACCTGAACCACTGCCATCAGCAGATGTCACCACACTCTCCATTCCCTCTTGCGACTGCATCATTCCTCCTTTGGTTCGGCGATGCATCCGATGGCCCCTTCAGGAACGCAACACTTCCTTGATGCCGTCCCATCTGGTAACCTTCTTATTTATTGCTTAATAAATAAGCTGTTAGGGGCTATAGTATATTCGTCTTACTAACTTGTCAATTCAGCGCGCTCAACGGCGAGTATGCTTGGAATATCAACGAAAACGGAGGTCCAATGCACTACAATCCCAATAGCCCCGTATGGCAGTTCGTCTCGCTCTGCCTGCGGTATTTCATCCTCAACCTGTTCTTCCTGATCTCCATCATCCCGATCGTAACCATCGGACCGGCCCGAGCCGCACTGTACAGCACCGTGTTTGCCTTCAGCGACAATGACGACATCAACCTCGGCCGCGAATACATCCGACGCTTCAAACGCGAATTCAAGCGCGGCATCGGCTCTTCCATCATCTTCGTGGTGCTGATTGCCGCCATCGTGTTCGCCATCGTGTTCTGGAACGCGCTCGACACCAACACCGCCTACATAACGCTTCCGATTCTCATCATCTTCGGCGTGCTCACGTTCCTGACCTTCGAATACTACTATCCGCTTCAGGCTCGCTATGAGAACACCTTCCGGCAGACGCTGCGCAACTCCTTCATGATGCCTTGGGCCTGTTTCGGATACACGCTCGGCATCCTCGCCATCGACGTGGCCGCGGGTGCGATCTTCGCATTCACGCCGTATCTGCGATTCCTATTCATCCTGCTCGGCTTCGCATGGCTGGCCTATGCTAAGTCACTGCTCTATCTGCGGGCGTTCCAGCGTGTCAGCGGCGACCCGAACACGCCGCGAGAAAAGCCTGATTACTCGTTGCCCAGCGCCTCCATCCAATAACCCGTATCTGCGCATCCCCCGAACGCACGGAACGCGACCGCCTGCCCTCTTCACGATTGTGTAAGGCCCTCATTAGCGAGAACCGCACCGCTGCTCAACAACCAGGACCTCAAACACGCATGTTAGAGGTCCTGATTTGCGAAGAACCCTGCGGTACTCGCAGATCAGGGCCCCAAACACCCGGATTAAAGTCCGCAAGCTGCGAGTACACCCCGTCTACTCAACACAAAACGCCACTGAGCACAACCCAGTGGCGTTTCGATCCTCGCCCCATCCGGTTCGGAAACGACGGTTCCGAACCGGGCAGTCCTACGACAGCATCACCTTGCCTTCCGAAGCGGCCACGACCTCCCCGAATCCCAGACGTGCGGTGAACGCTCGGCCGTCCGAGCTGGAAACCTCCACGCCATTGGCCGTCTTTCGAGCCGAGAATGTCACGGAGGAACCGTCCGCCTCGGTCACCACGGCCTCGGCAGCATCGGTGCCATCGAGGAACACGGAGACCAGCGCATCCTTGCCATATTCGTAATCCGGAGTCTCGGCCCCCGGCTTGGTAACCAGCACGCTGCCATCGCGCACCCACAACGGAATGGTGTCGAAGCCATGCCGCTCATTGCGCCACACACCATGCTCGGAAGCCATCTTCTCGCCGGTGAACCAGTTGGTCCACACGCCAGCAGGCAGGTAATACTCCACATCACCGGAGTAGGTGAACACCGGAGCCACCAACAGGTTCGGGCCGAACATGTATTGGCGGTCGAGCGTACGACAGGTCGGATCATCCGGAAACTCCACGAACATGGAGCGCATGACCGGGGTGCCGTTCAGATGCGGCTGCAGGCCGGTCTGGAACAGATACGGCATGAGCGAAAGCTTGAGCTTGGTGAACGTGCGGGCCACATCGACGGCGGTCTGTCCGGGCGCATTCACCACACCGTTCTTCTCATCCTCCTCGTCGAACAACCACGGCACACGATACACGGTTGATCCGTGCATGCGCGAGTGCGATCCCAGCAGGCCGAACGCCACCCAGCGCTTGTAGACCGCCGGATCCGGACGGGCTCCTTCGAAACCGCCGATGTCATGGCTCCAGAAGCCAAATCCGGAACTGGTGATTGACAGACCCGCACGCAAGGTCTGCGCCATGCCATTGAACGTCGATTCGCAGTCGCCGCCCCAATGCACCGGCTGCTGCTGGCCGCCGACGGTCGCGGAGCGGGCGAACAGGCACGCCTTACCCTTGCCGTACGTCTCCTCAATGGCTTCGAATACCGCCTGGTTGTACAGCTGGGTGTACCAGTTGTGCATGGACAACTTCGGAGAGCCGTCGTACCAGACCACATCGCGCGGGATTCGCTCGCCGAAATCGGTCTTGATGGCGTCCACACCTTGATGCAGCAACGCCTTGACCTTGCCTTTGAACCAATCACGGGCCTCGGGATTGGTGAAGTCCACCAGACCCATGCCGGCCTGCCAGAAGTCGGTCTGCCACACCTCGCCGTTGGCTTTCTTGACCAGATAGCCCTTATCCTTACCTTCCTTGAACATGGAGCCGCGCTGACCGATATACGGGTTGATCCACGCGCAGATATGCAGGCCCTTATCCTCATGCAACCGCTTGAGCGTGGATTCGATGTCACCGAAGAAACGCTTGTCCCATTCGAAGTCGGTCCAATGGAATTCGCGCATCCAGTAGCAGTCATAGTGGAAGGCGCTCAGCGGAATGTCTCGCTCGGCCATGCCATCGATGAAGGAGTTGATGGTCTTCTCGTCGTACTTGGTGGTGAACGAGGTGGTCAACCACAGGCCATAGCTCCATGCGGGAACATTGGCGGGGCGTCCGACCAGTGCGGTGTAACGGTCGAGAATCTGCTTCGGCGTCGGACCGTAGATCACACAGAAGTCGATGGTCTCCCCCGGTACCGAGAACTGTACGGCCTCGGTATTTTCGGAGCCGACTTCGAACGACACATGCCCGCGATTATTCACCAGCACACCGTATCCGTTGGAGGTCATGTAGAACGGAATGTCCTTGTACCCCTGTTCGGAGGCGGTGCCGCCGTCTTCGTTCCAGATGTCGATGGTCTGGCCGTTCTTCACATATGCGCCGAACCGTTCGCCAAAGCCATAGACGTTCTCTCCCACTCCAAGACGGAGCTGAATCGCCGTGAATACGTCGGATTCATCGTATGCGGAGCCGTCCATGGTCACACCGAATTCACCGACCGGCTGGGCGGTCACGTTGGACAGGCCGTTCAGTGCGAAACGTCCCAAGGACTTGCCCGACGACTGGGTGAGCTCCTTGCCGTCCCTGCCGAGGAAGGTCAGATTCCAGGGGGAGCCTTTGACCACTTTTGCCGTCAATCCACCCGACGTGAGCGAAATGCTCGCGCCATCCTGGCCCACTTCGCCGTCACCGTCGCCTTCGGCCGCCGTTCGTACATAATCCCGATCGCCTGCATCGTCAGCGTTCAAAGGGAATCCCGGATATTCGGTCGCTACCTGCCAATGACCGGCGACCACACGAATCACACCTTCCGCCGGGGCAGTGACATCGATGTTGAATGTGGGAAGATTCAACGTATCGTAACGTCCGTGGACTACGGAAGTCGGAGCCAACACATTCAGACTTTCCTTGTCTTCGCCGACGTTCAGCTCATATGCCTCTCGCGCGTACAGTGCGTTGACGCCGTCTCGAATCATCCAGTATCCATTGGTGAACTTCATTGTCGCTACTCCTGATGTAGGTTCCCGGCTCCGAACAAGGAAGTGAGGAAGGATTCGGAGCCGGGATTGATTTGCTGAAATTGCGATTTTCCGCTACTTGACGGCCCCTGCGGTGATGCCGCGGGACAGCGTGCGCTGGAAGATCAGGTAGAAGATGAGCGTCGGCACGATGCTGATGAGCGATGCGGCGGCAGTCGTCGTCACGTCCATCAGACGGTCGCCGGTCAGCGAGCTGACGGCAATCGGGATGGTCTGCGTCGAATTGTCGATCAGGAACGCCATCGGAATCATGTACTCGTTCCATGTCCAGATGAAGAAGAAGACGAGCATGACGCTGAGCGTCGGCTTGGAAATCGGGAACACGATCTTGCGGAAGATGGTCCAGCGGCTGGCACCGTCGATGGTCGCCGCCTCAAGAATCGACTTGGGGAACGTACCGTAGACCGATGACAGTAGGTATGTGCCGAACGCGCTCTGGATGACGGTGAAGATGATCACAATCGCCCATGGCGAGTTGTACAGGCCGATTTTCTTGAACATGATGTACAGTGGGTACAGCATGGCTTCCTGCGGCAGCATGTTGGCAAGCATGATGAGCAGCACGATCCAGCGGCGGCCCTTGACTCGGCCGATACCGAGGGCGAAGGCGTTGAACATCGACAGCACCACGGCAAGCACGGCGACCAGACCGGAGGTCCAGATGCTGTTCCACAGCTTCTCGGGATAGTTGACGCGATTCCAGAACTTCATCAGGCCATCGGCGCTGAATTCCTGCGGCCAGGACAGCGGACCGGACGAGTTGTAATCCGCGGTGGTCTTGAACGCATTGAGCAACAGCACGATGAACGGGAAGAGCATCACCAGGCCGCCTATGATGAGCAGGGCGAGAACCACCCAATCTCCAGCGGTGCGATTCTTCCTGACATGCACGGGAATGTTGGTTGCGGAAGTCATGATCTCACTCCTCGTCTTCCTTCGCGACCTTCTCCTGAAGGTTCGTGAACATTACGGCCACGATGATGATGACGACGGTCAGTGCGGTCGCGATTGCGGCACCGTAGCCGACTTGCTGGGATTGGAAGAACTGCACGTAGGAGTAGTACGACGGCACGATGGTGCTGGTTCCCGGGCCGCCTTTGGTCAGCATGTAGACGGGTCCGAACACTTTGAGTGCGGCAATGGTGCAGGTCAGCGCCACCACGAAGATCTCCGGCCTGATGGCCGGCAGGGTGATGGCCAGAAAGCGTTGCCACCAGTTGGCGCCGTCGAGGCTCGCCGCCTCGTAGAGTTCCGGATCGACGCGTTGCAGGCCGGACATGAAGATGACCAGCGGGTAGCCGATCTGAATCCAGATCATGATGAGCATCAGAAAGATCAGCGCCGTATCCGGTTTGCCGAGCCAATCATGCTGCAGTCCGCCCAGACCGATGGCTTTGAACAATGCATTCAACGCGCCATTCTCCGGCCGGAATATCCAACCCATCACCAGTGACGCGACCGCAATCGGCAGCAGCTGCGGGAAGTAGTAGACGGCGCGCATGGTGGAAGCGGTTTTCGGACCGAATTTCTTCTGCACCACGTCGAACACCAGCGACGAAAGGATCAGACCGATCAGAATCGGAATCACCACCATGGCGATGATCATCCAGATCGAGTTACGGAACGACACCCAGAACGTGGTGTCCTTCACCAGTCTCGCCCAGTTGGTCAACCCTGTGAATTTCGGCGGTCTGATGCCTCGATAGTTGGTGAAGCTGAGATAGATGTTCCAGATGGCCGGCACGATGATGATCCACAGCAGCATCAGGAAGCCGGGAAGCAGGTAGAGCCAGAATCGGCTTGACGGATTGCCCGGAATACGGGACATCTCCTTTTCGCGCGCGGTCGGTTGCTGGCCGTGCGGTCGGTTGTGTTTTGCATGAGCGTTCATAACGTAGATCACTTCCCATGATTCGCATCCCGATAATGATTCGGACCCCTATGTCCGGCGGCGATGCAGTTGGGTTAACGGTGCGCCGACGTCATCCGGTCGGCGCACCGACGATATTCAGTTATTTATCGGATTTCCGAAGGCCTTAGGACTTGACGCCTGCGGCTTCCACACCCTTGTTGTAGTTGCTTTCCAGTTGCTTAAGCACATCCTTCACGTCGGCGGTGCCGTTGACCAGCTCCTGCAACGCGGAGTTCAGCTCGTCGTAGAAGGTGGAGGTCGGCCAATCCGGGTAGAAGCCGAGGGCGTTCTTCTCAAGCACGCTGTTGAAGGACGTGATGAGTTCCTTGGTCTTTTCGTCGGTGATCTTGTCCGGATCGGCAGCAATCGGCAGACCGCCGGAATTGCCCATGAGATTCTGAACTTCGTCGCTCAGCGTGATGTCGATGAACTGCGCGGCGAGATCCTTCTTCTTGGAATTCTCCGGAATGACCCAGATGTTGCCGGAAGAACCCACGACCTTATCGGTGTTCGGGAAGGTGGAGAAGGTCCAGTTGGCGTTCTTCATGTCGCTCTGGAAACGGCCGAACCACCAAGTGCCGGAGAAGAACATCGGATAGGTGCCATTCATGAAGGACTGACCGGCGTCCTCGGCCTTGATGCCGGTGCAATCCTTGGAAATGTATCCCTTGTCGACCCAGTCCTTGATGGTCTGGGTGGCGTAGGTGGTCGCTTCGCCCTGCCAGTCGACGTCGCCATCGTACATCTCATAGGCTTTGACGAACTTGTCGTTTGCCTTGGACAGCACCAACTGCCACCACAAATGTTGCAACGGGTATTCCGCGGCACCTTCGGAGAGCGGGGTCACCCCGTTATCCACGAACTTCTGCATGGCGGACTTCAGCTCGTCCAAGGTTTTCGGAATCTCGATGCCGTACTTGTCGAACATGTCCTTGTTGTAGTACATCACGACATCTTCGCCATAGTTCGTAATGCCATACCAGTCGCCGGAACCCATAACGCCCTTGTCGTCGTACTTGCCGGTGTCGGCCAGGGTGCCGCTGGCTTTCTTATCCCACTTGTATTTGCTGACGTAATCGTTCAGATTGGTGAGCAGGCCCTGGCTGGCCAGCAGGCCGGCGGTGGCGTTGCCCTTGTTGTACTCCATGACATCCGGAGCCTCATCGGAATTAAGGATCTGGGCCGCATTCTGGCGAATCTGCTCGAAGGACTTCTTTTCGAATTCGACCTTGACGCCGGTTTTCTTTTCGAAGATTTCCATGGCCTTGGCCCAAGCTTTGCCTTGGGCCCCGTTATCTTCTTCATAGTGCCAGATTTTGATGGTCTTCGGATTGCTCTCCTGTGCGCCGTCATCGCCGCCACAGCCTGCAAGACCCAGTGTTCCGAACATGGTCGCCACTGCCAATCCGGCGGCGACAAGTTTACGGGTGGACTTCATTGTTTCTCCTTTTCAGCGCCTTTACTGAAATGAGTTTCGAAATATATTCGAGGGACTCATTACCCATAAACTAAAAGATTTCCGCCTTCTTTTCAATTTGTTTCGACATTTTTTCGATAAGTCATCATATTGTCGTAAACATTGGGAGAAACTACAAGATGTTGCACGGCCCCATCGTGCCGCGGGCAACATACTTTCCCGGCAACAGCTCAACGGCACCGACGTCATGACGACGGTACTCGAGAATCTCCATCATGGTGTCGACCGCACGAGAACATACCACATTTGGCTCCATCGGCATCTCATCAACCGCTTGCGGCAATTGCTGCAATCCGTACGTGCAAGCAGCCATCACCGAAATGTCTTGCGGAACTACCAGATTACGCTCATGCAGCGCAATCAACAGGTTGTTGACATGCGTGGCATTGGTCTGGCACACAATCGCCGTGATTTCAGGATCTTGAGCGAATGCGGAATCCAGCAGCAACCGTACATCAGCCATGCCATAGCCCGTGGATGGCATGAACGACACTTTCATATTCAGATCGTCGCCCCGTTTAACGACCGCATCGCGGAAGCGAATCAGGTAGTTCGAACCATCTTCGTAGGCGAATCCGCTGTTGCCGACGATCAGTACATGCGTATGCCCCAATGCAGAGGCCTTTTCCATGGCCTCGCGCCCCATCCGCTCGAAATCAAGATCCACGGAATACACCGCCTCGGAATTCGAAGGGTATCCGACGCAGACCACCGGCACATCAAGCATGGCAGCCACCTCGGCACGCGAATCGGTCATCAGCACGTCGAGCAACAGGATGCCATCGACCATGCCGCTCCGCGCGATGCGGGTCAGTTCCCGATCGCCATATTCGTGCATCAGCAGCAGAATGTCATAGCCGTACCTTTTGGCACGGGTGGCGAGCGCAAAGAAGAAAATCGCGTAATTCGAGTAATCCGTATACTCATGCAGCGGCGAGCTCAACGCCAACACCTTGGTCCATCCGCCGTGTGTGGCACGAGTCTGGCCACTCGTGCGATAGCCCAGTTCGCGGGCGGCCCGCAAGACTTTCAGTCTTGTCTCCTCCTTGACGGAGCGCTTGCCACTCATCACATACGAGACCGTGCTGATCGACACCCCGGCCCGAGCCGCTACGTCTTTGATGCCAGCCATGTCGGTCTCCTGCAACTGTCCGTTGAATCCGCCCGTAGGTTTTTATAGTATGCCAGTCTATCGTTCGACGTTCATCGCAATGCGATTCACTCACAGCTTCAGCCCGTCAGCCGAATTGGGCCTACCGAACACCCGCTTCAGCGGAGTTTCGACTAGACTATCCGCACGAAGGCCGCTGAGTCATACTCAGCGGCCTTCGCTCAAGTCAACCGACGAATCATGCCAAGAATCAGGCGATGCCCTCACCGCGGCTGGCGGAAATGCCGGTCACCGATCGGCTCGAATGGCGTGTGCGGCTCGAGCTGATACCAGTAGGCCACTGATGCGACATCGTCCTGCCGTTCGAAATTGCCGGCCTCCTCGGTGCCGATCTGCTGCCATTCAACGCGCAAATCGGAATCGAAATAGATCGGATCGGGGATATGCCAACGGTATAGACCGCGCGTCACCGGCGTATTGATGTCCCAGTAGGCGCTTTCCCGATTCGCGGCGAGTTGCTGCGAATAGAACGGGAACCCCAGGTATGGCCCGGTAAACGTCCGTTCGCTCATATGTCCGTTGTCATCGAAGTCGGCGAAGCTCCATGCGCCGCCGAAATAGTCTTCCGCACCAGTGCTGCACCAGGTCGGATATTGGCTGTCGCCATCGATATACATCTTGAACTCGCCCTCGCCCCACCAACGGCTTTCGAGCGCGGTGAGCGCCAGGTAGGTGCCGATATAGGCGCCACGGCCGCGCACGCCGTCGAGCACCACATAGTCGCGTGCGAGTTCCGTAACCCGCTCACGACGCCACTGTGCATGGAAGCGCATGGCATCGGCCGGCAGCTCGTCGTATTCCGTGTAGTCGATCTGGTAGAAGAAGGCCGGCACGTCCTCGTTGTGGTCGTTGCGCAGCACGATACGCGCATGTTCGAACGGCATGGTGAAGTAGCAGTTGAAGCCACGGTTGGGCACCACCATGACCGGGATGGAGTTGATGCGGCAGGCCTGCGCGTGGCCGCAGCAGAAAAAGTCACCGATCGGGCATTGCACGGACGGCGACCCCTCACCATCCCAATAGCATTCGAGGATGAGATTGCGCAGCACATTCGGGCCTGTCGGCGACGTCCGATCGGTGACGGTCATCCAGATGTGACGAATCACGCCAGGACCGTCGACGTCCATCAGCGTTACGGCATCGCCGGCGCGAACGGTCTGGATGCATGGACTGCCTTTGCGAGAAGGACCAAGTTTGCTGGCCGCCGTCGCGGCCATGCCCTTGCCGCCGGTCGGATTTTCCGCGTTCACGCAACGGGTGCGACCGTGGTTCGCGGCGAGCGCCAATGCGTCCAATGCATTATGCCCGAAGCCTGCGGAACCGAAGCCGATAGTGGTCGGATCTGTCATGATTGCTCCTTTGGAGGGGTTGGCGCGTCATATGCCGTTATCAGCTGCATTGCAGCTCCTCCGCATATGGTGCGCCAGTTATGTTTCCTGCAGTCGTCGCCTTACTTGACCGCGCCTGCGGTAATGCCCTGTGACAGCTTACGTTGGAAGATGATGAAGAAGATGATGGTCGGGATGATGCTCAGCAGCGATGCCGAGGCCAATGTGGTCGCCTCCATTGTACGCTGCCCCTGCAGGGTGGCAAGTGCCAGCGGGATGGTCTGCACGTCATCGCCCATGAGGAAGGCCATCGGAATCATGTATTCATTCCAAGTCCACACGAAGAAGAACACGAACAGCACACTGATGGTCGACCAGGAGATGGGCAATACCACCTTTCGTAGAATCTGCCATCTGGAGGCGCCATCGATTGCGGCCGCTTCCAGAATGGCCTGCGGGAACGTGCCGTACACGGAGGAAAGCAGATACGTTCCGTAGGCGCTTTGAATGATGGTGAAGATGATGATGATCGCCAGTTTGGTGTTGTACAGGCCCACCTGCTTGAACATGGTATACAGCGGATAGAGCAGCGCTTCCTGCGGCATCATGTTGGCGAGCATGATGGCCAGTACGATCCATGTGTTGCCTTTGACTTTGCCGATGCCCAGCGCGAAGGAGTTGAGCACGGACAACACCACAGCGGCCACGGCCACGACCAGCGAGATGACGAGGCTGTTCCAGAATTTGAGCGGGAACTTCGTGGTGGTCCAGAAGGAAACGATGCCTTCCATGGTGAAGTGCTTCGGTAGGGAGAGTGGGCCGGTGGCATTGTAGTCGGCGGAGGTCTTGAAAGCGTTGACGGTCAGGACCAGCAGCGGGAACAGTACCAGCAGAGCGGCCACGATCAGCAGGATCAGCGTGATCCAGTCTCCGGTTGAGCGAACATGTTGTGTTTTCTTTGAGGCCTTGCGCGCGGCGACCGCGGACATGGTTTGGGTCATGATTCTACCTTTGCTTTCAGACGAGTTCCTTTTCGACGCGCTTCTGCACGATCGTGAACACGATGGAGAACACGATGATGACCGCAGTCAGCGCAGTGGAGATCGCAGCACCGTAGCCGACTTGCTGCACTTGGAAGAATTGGTTGTAGGAGTAGTACGACGGCACTGTGGTTGCGGTGCCGGGGCCGCCTTTGGTCAGCAGGTAGACCGGGGCGAAGGTCTTCAACGCACCGATGGTGGCTGTGAGGATGACCACCAGCAATTCGGGGATGATGGACGGCAGGGTGACCACGCGGAATTTCTGCCACCAGTTGGCACCGTCGAGTCCTGCCGCTTCGTACAGTTCGGGATCGACTCGCTGCAAGCCGGACATGAAGATAACGATCGGATAGCCAAGCTGAATCCACACGAGGATGAACATAAGCACCGGTAGTGCGCTGTCGGGACTGCCGAGCCAGTTATGCTGCAGGAATCCCAACCCAAGTTTGGAAAGCAGGGCGTTGACCGCACCGTCCTCCGGGCGGAAGATCCAGCCCATGATGATCGCCGCGACCGCGACCGGCAACAGCTGCGGCAGGTAGAACAGAGCACGCAGGAAGGAAGCCGTCTTACCGCCGAACTTCTTCTGAATCACATCGGTCAGCAGAGAGGAGATGAACAGGCCGAGAATGGTCGGGATGACCACGATGGCGACAATGATCCAGAATGAGTTGGCGAAGGAGATCCAGAATGTGGAGTCGGAGAACAGTCGCTGCCAGTTCTTCAGGCCCACCCACTTGACCGGACCCACTCCACGCCAGCGAGTGAAGCTCAGATAGATGTTCCATGCGAACGGAATCACGACGATGATGAGCAGGCCAAGTAGGCCCGGAACGAGATACGGCACGAATTTTGCGGAGCGGCTGCCGGGAAGCCTTGACATCGAGATGCCTCCGCGCTTGGTCTTATGCGACATTACAGAATCCTTTGATGAAGATTGATGCATTGCAGGTGTGGCCCGCCCACAAACGGGCCACACCGATGGTTGGCTACCGAACGATGCGCCGGACTGATTGCGCCTTAGTCGTTCTTGACGCCCATGTCCTCGACGCCGGTGTCATACTTTTCGTGGATGTTCTTCAGCACATCGGCCGGCTTCTTGGTGCCGTTGACCAGTTCCTGGAAGGCCGCCGGAACCGCGTCGGTCAGGTTGGATGCGGCATAGTCCGGGTAGTAGCTGAGCTTGCCGTCATCGGCGTAGGAAGAGTATTCCTCGATCATGGCCTTGCTCTTTTCGTCCGTGATCTTGTCGGTATCGGCGGCGACCGGAATGCCTCCCGCATTGCCGAGGAAGTTCTGCACGTCTTCGGAGAGCACGTAGTCGATGAATTTGGCGGACAGATCCTTGTGATGCGACTTTTCGGGAATCACCAACAGGTTGCCGGCGCAGCCGATGGCGAAGTTGGATTCCGGCATGACGGCGGCGTCCCAGTCGAAGGAGGTGATTTGCTTGACGAAGCGGCCTTGGTTCCAGGTGCCGGTCTGGTAGATCGGATATTCGCCCTTGATGAAGGCCTGCGTGGTGTCTTCAGCCTTCATACCGGTCGCGTTGCGGGAAATGAAGCCTTTGTCAAGCCAGTCGTTGATGGTGTTGACGGAGTTGGTCAGAATCTTGGAGTCCCAGTCGACATCTCCCTTGTACAGCTGCCAGTTGTCGATGAACTTGGAGTCGGCGTTCTTGGAGACGAGCTGCCACCACAGCCACATCACGCCGTATTCCTGCGCGTCGGCGGCGATTGGGGTTACGCCGGCGTCGACGAATTTCTGGCATACGTCCACGAATTCGTCGTAGGTGGTTGGGATTTCAAGACCGTACTTGGCGAAGAGGTCCTTGTTGTAGTAGACGCGCTGGAATTCGGCGTAGCTGGTCATGCCGTACCAGGTATCGCCGTCCATGATGCCGTTCTCATCGTACTTGGCGACGGCCGCGTTCGCGCCGGTCACCTTCTTGTCCCAGCCGTACTGGGAGACATAATCGCCGAGATCGGTAAGCAGTCCCATGGTGGAGAGCACGCCTGCGGAGCCATTGCCACGATTGGATTCCATAAGATCCGGCGCTTCGTCGGAGTTCAGGAACTGGCTACCGTTCTGGGCGATCTGCGTGAAGGATTTGCGTTCGAACTTGATTTCGACTCCGGTTTCCTTTTCAAAGGCTTCCGCGGCACGTTTCCAAGCTTGGGTCTGGCCGGCATCGTCCTCTTCGTAATACCAGAACGACAGGCTGTCCGGCTTCTCCTCATCCTGTGCGTTATCGCTGCCGCATGCAGCGAGAGATGTCAGCGCCAGTGCTGCGATGGCCATCGTGGCCAGTCCTCTTTTCATATTCATTTCTTTTCTCCTTGTTTTCCTTCTAGAGCGCCTTCCTTGCAACGCTCCAAAAACCGTGATTGTTGAAACGTTTCGACACTGTGCATGGAGATCCTCCTTGAACGAGCCGTTGCAGTTGCCAGTCGACGTCGACCATTGTTGAAACGTTTCGATTACGCTTATGAAATTATGCCGGGTGAATCACACCGAAAACTCCGCCGTTTTACCGCGAAGCCACCTTCAGGGCCCTTTCGCCGGGACTGATCTCGGCAACGGAACCGCGAAGCTTCACCGCGGGAGCCTCAAGCTCGACATCACCCTTGATCTTGACGCCTTGCTCAATCGCCGAGACCAAAAGCCCCATGGCCTGCAAGCACAACTTCTCTGGCATGACCGGCATCTCGGTAATCGGACGCGACATCAATTCGCCGTCGAAATACGTGCCGCATGACAGCACCGAAACATCCTCCGGCACCGATAGCCCTGCGACCGACAGTTCCTGCAGTACCCGGTTGAGCACATTGGCGTTAGCCTGATTGATTATCGCTGTCGGACGATCCTCATCAGCAAAGGTCTCTCGCACAAAGCGAATCGCGTCGAAACGGTCATCCTCATATCGCGAGGATTCAACAACCGTCATGCCGCGTTCCTTCGCACGCGACAGCATGCTTTCGCGAAAAATCACGACATAACCGGAACGACGCTCATAATCGGCCTCGTTGTTGCGCAGGAACGCAACCTTACGGTGGCCTTTGTCGAATAGAAAATCCACCGCCTTGCGCCCGGCCTCGGCGAAATCGATGTCGACGCAGGCACAACCCTCATGCGCCTGCGGGTAGCCGATGGCTATGCAGGGTTTGGAGAAATCGCCGGATGAGGCCGCACGCTCGTCATCCTGCTCGACATCGAGCAGCACCACGCCATCAACCAAATTGCTTTGCGTCACACGACGGATGTCGTTCACCGCGTCCGGTCCGGTCAGCAGCAACACATCATAACCGGCATTCCTCGCCGCCCACGCGGTATGCAGGAAGTAGGCGTTGTATTTGGCCTGATTGATGTCGCCACGAATCGGCGCACTTAATGCGATGACCTGTGAACGTATGCCACGCATCTTGCGAGCGCTGGCGTCCGGGGTGTATCCAAGCTTCTCCACCGCCGCTATGACCTTGTCGGACGTCTTGGCGGAAATCGAACGTTTGCCGGAAAGCGCATATGAGACGGTGCTGACGGACACCCCCGCTTCACGGGCCACATCCTTGATGCCTGCCATCGTCATCGCCTCCTTCGGCTTCCCTGCGTTCTCGACATCGTCTTTCGCGTCCTTCAGTGCTGCAATGCGTTGCATCGACGCTAGTCGTCACCGGCGAGACCCCTCGATCTCACTAATCGAATCGTTTCGTCGAAACGTTTCAATAATTATACTCCCACACAGAAAATATGTCAAACGTTTCGACACGCTGAAGGCGGCGCCTTCTTGCGACTACAAGACCACCATCTGCGAGCAGCAGGCCTCTCCTCGGCAGCGACGGCCCCAAAACGTCGATTTAGAGGCCATAGCCGTCGAGTAGTCGCAAGATACTCGCAACCTACGGACGCAACCACCCGCATCAGCAGGCAGATTCGAACCTGACGAACGGAAAAAAGACCCCTTCAGCGGACGAGACTCATGAATCAGGCCACAGTCGCCGACATACACGGACGGTTCCCACCCGATGTTTGCTGGCGTGACATCTGCCGACCAAACGGATGCCCTCCGGTCGGGTTCGCTGGCAGAAGTCGGACGACCGCCAACGAGTTTCCGATGCGCCTGCAGACTACCGGAATCATGCTGATTGAGCAGAGCCATAGCCACCGTAAGCATTGACGGATTGTGCAGATTTGCCACCCTTCGTCCTCCGCTCGGTCTCGCCCTAGAGCCCCACTGGTAGGCTTTAGCCTTGGTTCGTATACCCGTATGCCTACATATTCACAGAGAGAACTCCATGGGAATCATCAACTTCTTCATCAATCTGCTCAAGGACCCGCGCACTGCGATTGCCAGCTGGATCGCCATGGGCGTCGCCCCAACGCTTGGATTCATCTTCCTCATCGTCTTTATCGAGACGGGCGTGGTGTTCTTCCCCTTCCTTCCGGGCGACTCGTTGCTGTTCGCAGCCGGTTTCTTCGCCGCACCCGACGCCAAGACCGGCGTCGCCGCCCTGCCGTTGTTCGCACTGCTGCCGGTTGTCTGGTGCGCACCGATCATCGGCGATCAGTGCAACTACTGGATCGGCCATTTCTTCGGCCGCCGCATCATCGAATCCGGCAGAGTCAAGGCCATGACGCCGGAACGCATCGCCAAAACAGAAGCCATGATCGATAAGTGGGGCCCGCTGGCCGTGTTCCTCGGCCGCTTCTTCCCGTTCATCCGCACGTTCATGCCGTTCATTTCCGGCATTTCCGGCATGCGCTGGAGCCGTTTCACGCCGTTCTCCGTGCTCGGCGGTCTGTGCTGGTCCACCCTGTTCACATTGCTTGGCTACTTCTTCGGCGGCATTCCGGCGGTGCAGAAGCACTTCGAACTGGTGATCGTCGCAATTCTCGTACTGTCGCTGATTCCGACGATCGTAGGCCTGCTCAAGGCCAAGTTCGGCAAGAAGGCTCCGGCTACCGAAGCCTGACAGGCATAATCATCCCCAGCCATCGTTTCGGGTGGGCAGCGAATCGGGAGATTTTGCCGCCCGCCCGAAAGGCATCGCAACACGCGAACGTACAGAATTGCGTTCGTACGCACTTCGTACTAAAGTTCTGAGAGTTGCCCTGCGAAGCAAGGTAACATCCAAGGGGCTGTAGCTCAGTTGGTAGAGCGCTTCGTTCGCATCGAAGAGGTCGCGGTTTCGACTACCGTCAGCTCCACGAAAGCCCGCTGCATTCATTCCACCGCGGCGGGCTTTTTCTTTTGTTTTTCGCCATTTTCCAACGTTCAGCATAAAGCTGGCCCGTCATAAAAGCCAAAGGGCATGCTCGTAAATCACCCTCCTTAAGCCGCGCAACGAAGCACCACAGAAAGAAGCAGCCAAGGCGGCCCCCAACGCCACATTCGCTCACAATAGCCATTTAACGGGGTCATTTTTGGCGATTTATATGACTTCGACCCCGTTAAAACTGATTTCTTGCCTCAAAAATACCGGCTCTCTCAATATATCGCTTGAAAATCGACTAAAATGGCGTTTAACAGTGCTATTGTTGACAATCTATATGACTTTGACCCCGTTAGACGGCTCTTCCAGTATGAAGGAGTGGCAATGGAGACGTATCGCAGGGAGCATTACTTGACCCAGCTTCGCCCATTCTATGATGATTCGGACCTCATCAAAGTGATCACCGGCATCCGCCGATGTGGCAAATCCAGCCTAATGAACACCGTCATGGACGAGCTTCTCAAGCTCAAGGTCCCGAAAAACAACATTATCTACATCAACTTGGATCGCAGGGAGCACCGCACCGTCACGACGCCAGAGAAACTTGACCGTGTCATCGAACGAGCCGTAAGGGGCGCAAGCGACGGATTGCGATATCTGTTCATCGATGAAGTACAGAACGTCAAAGGCTTCGAAACCGTCATCAACGGATGGCGAGAGGAAGGAGACTGCTCTATCTTCATGACTGGCTCAAATTCCTATCTACTGTCCGGCGAGCTCGCTACCAAGCTCACAGGCCGATATATCGAACTGGAAATGTTCACCCTTTCCTTCCACGAGTATCTTGGCATGCACAACTTCTTGAATAAGCCAGCAATTCCGACATCACAGGCATTCCGCGACTACTTGACCTACGGTGGATTTCCGAAGTCATTGGAGTATGACGACCCCGACGCGAAGGCGGCCTATATTCAGGACGTTATCGAGCAAATCTTCGATAAGGACATCACTGCACGAAAGACGGTACGCAATCGTGACACATTCGCACGTGTGCAGGATTACCTCATCAATAACTGCGCCGCCCCCACGAATCTCACCGGTATCATAAAATATTTGAAGAGCAGCGAAAACGTTACTCTCAAACGTGAGACACTCGCCACCTACATACGGTTGCTAGAGAACGCGAAAATCCTATACAAATGCCCGCGTTTCGACTTACGATCCCGCAAGTCACTGAGAGGCGGAGAGAAGTACTACCTCGCCGACCCGGGTATACGATTCGCCCGCAATACTGATGCAAGAATCAGCTACAGACCCTCGCTGGAGAATGCACTATATACACATCTAAAGTCGAGGGGGTATGACGTGAGTGTCGGCACGATAGGAAAGCTCGAATGTGACTTCATCATCAGGAAACGCGATCAGTATGCATATATCCAGGTGTCAATGAGTATCCAAGATCCAACCGTCGAGGAGCGTGAGTACCGTCCGTTTGGCAAACTCGCCGACGGCTACCCGAAATACCTGTTCACATTGGACCCACTGCCTCTACAACGTGATGGCGTACGTCATCTCAACCTCATGGAATTTTTGCAAAACGACGGCGACATCAACTTTGGCTAAGCACCGGCAGCGAGTATGACTTCATAAGGAAATTTGCACGACAATCACACCTTATGAGTGAAACGACTCCTTAGGGTTGCTTGACGACGAAGAGCAGGGCCTCGGAATCCAAAGGTTCGCACGCAACACCATCATCAGTTACAGGCTGACATTGACCCCCATCGGAATAACATAGGAAAGGGACTCGAGTTGGTCTCCATCAATCCGCTTCATAAGAACATCCACCACTGTTCGCGCCAGCAAATCATACGATTGGGCAACAGTAAGCAGTGGTGGGAACACGGCCTGCGCAAGAAATGTACCGTCGTAGCCAAATATGAATAAATCATCCGGAACCTGCATTCCCCGCGCAAGCGCCTGTCTCTGAATCGCCGCAGCCACAGGGTCGGCGGAAAATACTCCATCGAGTCCAGGATATGAATTGAGAATCTCGTCAGCAGTATTCAGATACGTTGAAAACTCAAATTGATTCAGTTGCAGTTCCTGAGTAATACAGGTAATGCCATGCTCACGCATCCGCTTCGCGAAAATCTCATGCCGCATGTTCGATGGAGTCTTCACCTGCCCCGACGCGACCAGCTGCACCACTTTGTGGCATCCACGATCAATAAATGCTTGCGCGGCAATCTCGCCACCCTGAACATGATCAGAAGCCACAACTGGAATGTCATCAGCCAGATTACGGTCCAACGCCACAATCGGAGCATTGATATCGGAATAGTTGATATCAACAGAATGGGAACCGATAATAATTCCGTCGACTTTATTAGCAGTCAACATATCGATGTATTTTCGTTCTTTTTGTGATGAATGCATGGTGTTACACAGAATCATCTTGTATCCGCGAGTATCTAATGCATCCTCAATCCTTGCGGTTATCGTAGAGAAGAACGGATGTTCCACATCAGGAATCACCAGACCAACCAGACTCGTCTTGCTGGTGTACAAACTTCGCGCTATCTGATTGGGTTGATAATGTAATTCCTCAATGGCCGCCTGTATGGCGGCCTTGGTCTTTTCCGACATATAGCCACGATTGTTGAGATAACGTGACACTGTATTTTTGGAGACCCCTGCGGTCTGCGCAACATCCGTAATCGTCGGCATGACATTCCTCCCTCACATATGCGGCAGTGCACGGAATCAATATGGCTTCATATTATTCTGTACACTGCCGTTCTCAATCGTCAATGTCGAGAATCAGACCGCATCCAAGCCATATCCTTTGACATCGACCAGTACCGCATCCCCATTTTTCGCGTACATGGAAATACCGTTGTGTTCATTGTCAGCAAAGACATTCATCGAGTGAACGACACGTCCTCCATCAACGAAAATCTCCATCGAACTCTGATCACTGAGCAGTATTACGTCGAGTTTCTCTTTTCCTTGGACAGAAAGCGGACTTCGCGATGTACCTTTACTCCATTCATCGGCCTTGTCACGATTCACACTCATACGCGCATGGGCCAGATCGAGGTCGACCACCAACGCCCGATCATCATGTTGGCGTAGATTCAAGTGAATGGAAGTTGCATCGGTTTGCATCAAATCGATGGAGAAACCCAGCTCGTAAGCCACTCCATCACCGACCCTTAACGTCGTTGATTCTTCGCCAAGACGAATTGTCGGCGGCAGCACCGCCATCTCGCTACGCAACGTACTGATTTCATCAACAGGCATGATGGAAAGCGTTAAGTCGTCATTCATACGTACCTCACGTGGAACGGCGAACGACCCACACCAACCTTCTCGCCAGGTCGGCCCCCAATCCTTCCAAAATGGCATCCAGTCCCATCCATTGGCCCAGCCGACCATGATACGGCGACCATTCCCATCTTGGAATGTCTGCGGAGCGTAGAAATCAAACCCCCAATCAGCTTCTCCCGTCACGGTATAGGTGAAGCTCCCCGTCCCGTAATCAAAATCGCCTACGAAATAGATGGTGGTTCGTTCTCCGATACCCATCGGCGAACATAGGAAGACCCATTTGTCTCCTAGTGGGAAGAAGTCCGGGCACTCCCACATGAAGCCCCACTCACCTCGGGATTCGAATAACACATTAAAGAATTCCCAATGCAACAGATCTTTCGAACGATACAGCAACGCCTGAGCCCTACCGTCGCGTTGAGCACCGCAAACCAGATAGTACAAGCCTTCATGTTCCCAAACTTTCGGATCACGAAAGAAGTCGTGCGGAACCCCTTCCGGAGGTTCTATGACAGGGTTTCCCTCGCACTTGCTAAAGTGCACCCCGTCTACGCTCACTGCCACGTTCTGCGTCTGCTCAAATCCATTGCCATTATTAGCTGTGCCAGTGTATACCAAGTATAAATCGCCATCTTTTTCGATTGCGCTACCGGAAAAACAGCCTCCCTGAGGATGGTCGTCATAAATCTCACTGGGAGCAAAAGCCACAGGCAAATGTTCCCAATGCAACAGATCATCACTGACGGCATGCCCCCAATGCATCTGTGACCAGAATCCACTATAGGGATTGAATTGATAGAAGAAATGGTATTTACCCTTATAATAAATCAGCCCATTAGGATCATTAATCCAACCGCAGGGTCCCATGAAATGGTATCGTTGACGCATTGCCGTTTTCGCCACTTCAGATGCCTGTTGCTCGATAACGTGTTGTGCCCGATCAATCGCAGACTGCATGGTTTCTTTACTCATTGTTCTCTCTCCGCATCAAATGCATCACGAAGTTTTTTGGCGAATTCCGTGTTCAGCTTGGACTCACGACGAGCCTTGTCCTCCTTGATTCGGAATTGCGTATCGCGACGAGACTCGTAGTCCTTCCATCTCTTCTGATAAGTATCGCGTGCAGCTTGTTGTTCTTCGGTAAGTTGCGGTAGAACCAGTTTACGCTCAGGAAGTTGCGGAACTACGGGCAAACGATCCTCGACCGGTGCAATGGTGATCCGGCTTGCCGTCGGCAAAATCTGATACCAGTAGGCCGTAGAACTCCAATCATCGGACAACTGATTGGCATGACCATGCTCGATAGTCACCTTCAGATGCTTTTCAAAGCGCACCGGATCAGTGATATGCCAACGATATGAAACTTGGAATCCATCAGTATCCCCTTCATGGACGATAGTGCCGAAGAATGGATACGCATTGCGCTGCATACCCCAGGCATGGTTGAAATAATCCTCAGTGCCGGTGCCGTTCAAACTCGGATATTCCTCACCATCGATGAAGAACATATCGTTGCCTTCTCCCCACCAACTTCCTTGGAAGTGCTTGACCGTGAGATTACAGCCAACGTAGTGGCCTGTCCCCTCGACATCCAACACCGTATAGTTGTTCTCTCCTTTGAAGTTCGTGACGTTATTGACTTCCGGCGAATTGACCTGCAATTCCGGTCCCCAGCCATTGCATGGGTTTTCGCGATGCCATGCCGCATGGAAGTAAGCGGTATCCTCTGGTAGAGGCTCGCCGTACATTTCATAGTCGATGTTGAAGTACAGAATGAACGGCAACTCGTTATCATTGACGATTTCAATCTTCGCCTTCTTATTGAAAGGCATCGGGAAATAGCATGATACGGAGCAGGGTGCACCAAACTTTCCTGCTTCCTCCGGCTTGAGCGATACATTAAACGGCAGTGAGGAGAAGTTGCCAGGGTAGCTGTTGCCTATGCAGAAGAAATCTCCGAACGGCACCAACACGCTTGGGGTGTCTTGGTCATCCCATGTGATCTTGATAAGCGCCTTGCGGTAATAGAAAGGATCGTAGGCGTCCCAGATTACACCGAGTGCCGGGTGAATCTCCATCACCGGAGCCGCCGAAGCGTTTAATTCCGGGTCAAGGATACTCGGTGCCACCACCTTGCGACATGAAGAGGTCATCCACATATGGGTGATGCAACCCGGACCTTCGATTTCTCCCAAGGTAATGCTCTCTCCCGCAGGAATCTCCCAGTAATCCTGGTTCTTTCCCCGCTGGTCCCAACTGGCCAATCTACCGTTACGAGCATGCTTCACCTTAGTGAGGTCCTTGAAAAGACCAGTGATTTCACTCATGATTATCTCCTTCGATATTGTTTATTTTTAAATTCATTGCTGATTTCTCAGCCCTTGACGGCACCAGCTACCATGCCACCTACGATCTTTTTCTGGAACAATCCATAAAAGACAAGCTCTGGAATGATGATCATCGCGCTTGAGGCAACAATGCCTCCATAATCAACCGTGTACGTGCCCTTAAAGAAGGATGCTCCCATGGATAGGGTGTAATCATTTTGACTACGCAACATCACCGATGCAAACGGGTATTCATTCCAGATATACAGCACATTGAAAATCACCACAGTGGCAATCACCGGTTTGGTCATCGGTAGAATTACCTTGATCATTAAGTCCCATATCGAACATCCATCAATAATCGCCGCTTCGTCAATCTCTACCGGCAGAGCCTTCAGATAACCGACAAAAAGCAACGTGTTGAAGGAAATCGATGACGCAACATACGGAAACACCAGCGCCCACTGTTCTCTCAGGCCAAAGAACAAATTAATCTTATAGACAGGGAACAGCAGAATGAACGGTGAGACGCTCAGTCCTGCAATCAGGAACGCATAGATGGCCTTCGTTAGATTGGGTCGCCTATAGGTCATGCGAGCCAGGGCGAATGAGCTTAGGAAAGTAATGACCAGTTCAATGACGATTGAGACCGCGCATACAATGAACGTATTGGCATACAGCCTCGGATAGTTCAAGGTATGGAGTGCATTGCGATAGTTGCTCCAATTCAAGGTCTTTGGCCAAGCCAGTGGATTCGATATGATTTCGGAATTCGTCTTAAACGACATCATGAGCATCCACAGGAACGGGAACACCATGAGTATGGTGACCAATGCCATCACGGTGTGGAGCACCATCTTCGTCTTTTTGGACATCATGGCTATCAGCCCCTTTCCCTACTGAAAAGGAAGTACAGACCGGTGATCCCTAGGGAAATCAGGAATGTTACCGTGGCAACGGACATACCGTAGCCATAGTCGCTACTCTGGAACGTTACCGAATAACTGTAGGTGACCAGAGTCTCAGACATATGGTTCGGCCCTCCTCCCGTAGTTTGCTGTACAATTTCGAAAATCTTGAATATTCCAGTGATAATGAGTACTACGACCGTGGAAATGGTCGGTCTCATCATGGGAATAATAACGTGCCAGACACGCTGTCGAGCGTTGGCCCCGTCGACTCTCACTGCCTCAAGCACTTCCTCGGGAATCATCTTGAGACCGGCGATGAAGATGGTAGTAAGGTACCCGAGCTGCTGCCAGAAATAGATGACGGAAATGCTGTAAGGGGAAAGAACAGTACCGCCAATCCACTGCCGGGCTAGGGAACCGGCTCCGATCGCTCTGAGTACGCCATTGATGACACCGATTTTGGGATCAAGAATATATACCCAAATAATGCCGACGATGATTGCCGGGAAGAATATCAGCGCTTTGGAAGTATCGACAAGCTTGAGTTTATTGTTCAGCAACAGTGCCAGCAGGAAGGACAGAACGAGGAGCAGCACCGACGCCACCACAAAGATGACCACTGTGTTCTGCAACGATTTCCAAAAGACCTTGTCGCGGAAAAGCCTGATGTAATTCGTCAAACCGTTGAAACGCGCTTTTCCTATGCCGGAATATTTGGTGAAACTATAACCAATGGCGATGATTATCGGCAACACAATGAATACCGTGTACGCCAGAAGTGTCGGGATTAGGAACCCTATCTTGTAACGTGTTTTGCTCAACCAGTGCATATTAACAACTTCCTGCCACGTAATTTCAAGTACCGCCGGGCAGTGAATAATCACCGTCGTTCATTTCTCTGCCCGGCAGATGCATGCAATGTTGGGGAGTACAAGGGTTACTTGCTGTTCTCGAGAGCGTCATCCATCTTGGCAAGCGCCTCCTGAGGGGAGTAGGTCCCTTGCATTACGCCAAACAGGCCGTCATACAGAGACTGCTGTACACTCGATGGCACTGTCAGATCCGGTGCGGAAACCGGTGACTTGTAACCGTTGGACAAGGCATCAACCATCGCGGACATCGAATATTTATCCGCGCTCGGGGTTAGTCCCTCGTATGAAGTCGCGGGGAACATAGAGTTTTCATACGAGAGTTCGGCGGCTTCCCTGCTGTAATAGAACTTAAGGAATGAGTATGTAGCGGCCTTGACATCATCATTGTCGTTTACGGTGGCACTTACCGCAATTGGTGCGGAGGGAACTCTCATATCAAGTTTTTGGCTGTATTTCGTGTCGGCAAAGGTCGGCCCCCACCAAAAACCAACCTTATCTCCAAGATTCTTATCAAATTCAGTGCAATCCCATTGTCCGCTGCCAAACATGGCGGCCTTGCCCTCATCAAACTGTTGCTTAGCATCGAAATATTCGATGGTCGACATGTTTTCCGGGAATGCACCGGCATTCGAGAGTCCCTGAATCTTGGTAAACGCCTTAATCAGGTCATCGTTGTCAAACTTCTGTTTGCCGTCAAGAATATCCTGAATGAAATCTGGCCATCCGTACCTTGCCAGCCATAAGTTGAATTCCCACATGGCGAAGGAACTGTTCTTGCTGCCAATGGCAAGCGGAGTAACGCCACTGTTCTTAAGCTTGGCGACCATTTCCAGAAATTCATCATATGTGGTGTCGTCGGTGGGATATGCGACCCCTGCCTTATCAAACAGGTCTTTGTTATAGAAGATACCCTGTATGTTACTTTGATACGGAAGTCCATACTGGACACCGGAATCATCTTGGAAAGCTGCCTCGGAGCCATTCAAAGCGGCTTTTACGTCGGCATTCTGGTCGAGAAAGTCTTTCAAATCCAGCAGTACGCCGGATTCATTGAATTCAGTAACCTGACTGCCTTCTACCCAAAACACTTGAGGAAGCGTTCCGTCAGAGGCCTCCAACTTCATATTTTTATTATGGGATTCGGTGTCTGCCGCTTCGAATTCGACTTTGTACTTACCTTTGTTTGTCTTGTTAAAAGCTTCTACAATCGCATTGGTCGCTGGTTCCTGCTTGGCGGGATTAGCGACGTTAATACCAAACTTAATCACCGTGGCGCCGCTATCATCCTTCGTGGAATTCGACGTTTCGCCGCATCCGGACAACATGCCCATCATCATTACGGTCGCCGCTGTTGCTGACACCGCCGTCATCAACACATTTCTCTTCATGACGCTTCCTCGCTTTCATGGACCCGTAAGGTTTCATCCTTTCCATGCCAGGGAATACCAAATATTTGATATTTCAATCGGTTAACATAATTTGCAGCACAAAACTACGTTGAACTGCCCTGTAAATTATATTTTCCCGTCGACCAACGTGAGAATTACCTCACATGCAATCGATTTGGTTATCCTGACATGGACCACCATACACGTCATAGCTCGATATATCAACCGATTAACATATCGAATGACATTACTTCGAAAAGAGGCGAGCTTCAAGCTCCTTAAAGCTGTTTCTCTCTGAATGGTACGATATTCTACCTAGTGGGATAAATGAGTCCAACACAAATCAGAGAACTCGGAGGCCGGATTCACGCACCGACGCGCTGACGCACATAGGCATCAAGTACGTCGGCGGTGATGCCGTCATATCCCTTGATCGATGCGAATTGCGGGCCGTTCGAATTGTCGAGCTGCATGAAACCGGTCTGGTCGATCGTGGTGGCACCGGAGGCGACGGCGGAACGTAGGCCGCTCATCGAGTCCTCAATCGCAATGCAATATCGCATATCCTCCGGCGCGATGCCGAGACGCCGACCCGCCTCCAAATACGGTTCCGGCGACGGTTTCTTCGCAACGTCATCATCGCCGCACACGAATCCGACAAACACTCCGGCCTGCGCCTGATCGACCAGATTCTGCGCAAGATGACGAGGCGACGTCGTCACCAGCATTGACGGCACACCTGCGGCAGCCAGCGAACGCAGCACATCCTCGACACCGGCGATCCAGGGAATCCTTTCGAATTCCTTCTGCGCGACATAATCAACCATGCCTTTGCCGATCTCCTCGATCGACAGCTGACAGCCATGCTCCACCATACGGCGCGCCACGTCCGGCACCGGCGTACCGGAACCCTGCCAGGCCAAGTCTTCATCCCAGTAGCCGCCATGTTCGGCCGCGATCTTCAGCTCGCCCTCGTGCCAATACGGTTCGGAATCAATCAGCGTGCCATCCATGTCCCAGAACACGGCCTTCAGCAGCAGCCCATTATCGCCCGCACCATTCGAAACAGTCATGACATTCCCTCCTTAATACCATGACTATTTCAGCAGACCAGCGCGACCATGCCGTCGTGCGCCCAACGTAGCCGAAGACAGTGACGCCTCATCAAGGGCCCCATATGGAATCGTTCCGCAGGATTTGCCACCCTGCGGAACGATTCCGTGTCAATTACGCTGCGACTACTCTTCAGCGTCGTCGTTCTTTTCCGCGTCGCTTTGCTCCTGCTCGGCTTTCGCGGCATCCTCCGCCTTCCAGCGGGCAATGCAACGTTCCACACGCTTGTACCCGATGATTTTCGGATCAAGCCCGGCCTCGCGGAAGATCGCCGCAGGTGAACCACCTTCGGCATATCGCCTCATGCAGTCGTCACGGAATTCCTTCGAATAGCAAATACGATACTGGGTGACCGATTCCACGGCATCCAGAGTCCCGAGATATTTCCGGGTCTTGGCAGTGAACGCAACTCTTGGCACTGTTCGCTCCTAACTCCTCGTTCCACACACCGTAAGGTCGCCCATCCCCGAATCTCCTTCGGGAAATCGAACTATATTCTACGAATCAATCGACTCATCGTAAGAAAAACAGCCGAAATACGGATAAACACTATTATTTCTCACAATAACGACATCATGTCAAATAGTAGGGGTTATTTTGACCCACTATATAATAAAATTGGGCATCACCCCGTCAGGCATGCCCAGTTTTGAATGTTTTCTGAAAATCTGCTGTCAACTTTAACGAATTCCCCAAATCACCATGGATTTGGACTCCTCGCCTTCACCCGATCCGCTCCGTCCGGATGGCAATTCGCGTGTATTGACATGAATCTGCCGCCGCCACATGCGAGCCCTGCGAGAACGTTCGATTTCCACGATGCCACCGTCCGCGTCAGCCGCGAATACGCTGGAGCCGGCCGGCTTGCGCAACCGCTCCACCTGTCGGCGCAGTTCACGATTCTCCTCTTCAAGTTCGAGGATCCGCGTGATTCCAGCCAGATTGATGCCCTCTTCCTGACTGAGTTGCTGCGCCTGCACAAGGCGGAATACGTCCCGCAACGAGTATCGACGGGCACCGCCTCCCGTACGCTGCGGCACGACCAGCCCGAGGCGATCATACTGCCGTAGCGTCTGCGGATGCACATTCGCCAGCTCGGCGGCACGGCCGACCGTGAACACCGGCAGTTCGATGTCGAATCCGACTTCATCGGCACCGTCCAGATCAGCCCTACCAGCCACAATCGCGATGGCGCACATCTCATACAGCTGGCGAACCTGCTGCTCCACGCGTGACCGTGCCATGATACTCAGCGCTCCTTGGCGAGCTCATCGGCGAAGTCACCGCACGCCTTGTCGAACTCCTTCGCAGCGCGCTTGACCGCAAGGCCCGGCCTGTCGGGAATGCGTATTTCCACACGACCGATCAGATCACCGTCGCCGCGCGGATCGGCTACGCCCTTGCCGGAAAGGCGCACTTCGGTACCGCTCGAAGAGCCGGCCGGCACCTTGAAGGTGACTTCGTTGCCGTCGATGTCTTTGGCGCTCACCTTCGCACCGGCGACAGCCTGTCCGACCGTAATCGGCAAGGCCATGATGATGTCACGCTTGCGCATGGTGAACTTCGGATCCTCGGCGACGGAAATCTGCAGATACAGATCGCCGTTCTTGCCGCCGTTGCGCCCAGGCTTGCCCTTGCCGGCAATACGGATCTTCTGACCATCCTTCACACCGGCGGGGATATGCGTCTTGAACTTCTTGCCACCGGCACTCAGGGATACCGTCGCCCCCTTGACCACCTGACGGAAAGTCAGGTTGATCTTGGAATTACGATCCTCGCCATCCTCAGGCTGCACGGCCTGTTCGTAGGCGCCGTAAGGGCTGCCCGCGCCAGCGCCATACGCTCCTGTGCCCTGGCCCGCGGCTCCGCCGAACATCGAGAAGATGTCGTTGAGATTCGGATTGCCGCCGTTGGTCTGGAAACGGATGCGCGACCCGTTGCCTCCCATGCCGGTACCGCCGAACATCGATCCGAAGATGTCGGAGAAACCGCTCGCGTCGAAGCCGCCCGCACCGGAGCCGCCGGCGAAACGCGCACCACCCATGCCGAACTGGCGGATGGCGTCATACTTCTGGCGGCTTTCCTTGTTGTTCAGCACGTCGTACGCCTCGGAAATGTCCTTGAACTTTTCCTCGGCTTCCTTGGTCTTGTTCAGATCAGGATGATACTTGCGCGCCAGCTTGCGGTATGCCTTGGTGATCTCGTCGTCGGTGGCCTCCTTGGAGACACCGAGGACCTTGTAGAAGTCTTTGCTCAGCCATTCATTCTCAGCCATGATGTGCCTCCTTTCGTGAGGTAGCTGACTTTAGCCCTGCGGGGAAGCCACGACCACACGGGCCGCGCGAATCACACGGTCGCCGATGCGGTAGCCGGCTTCCACCACGGTATCGACGGTTTCCTTCTCGGCGGTCGGATCCGGCTTGTGCAGAATCGCATCGTGCTTGGTCGGATCGAAGTCTTCGCCTTTTTCGCCGAACTTCTCGACGCCGAACTTCTCGAAAGCCTTGTCGATCTTTGCGGATACGGCCTTGAAGGAGTCGTCCATCTCGCTGTGCTCGCGGATGCGGTCGATGTCGTCAAGAACCGGCAGCAACGCAGTAAGTACGTCGATGATGCCGTGCTGACGGAAGCGATCCTGCTCCTTCTGCGCACGATTGCGGAAGTTGATGAATTCCGCACGCTCACGCTGGAGAGCCTCAAGATATTCCGCGGCTTCCTTCTTGGCCTGGCCCAGCGGGGTCAGGGTGTCGTCGGCAGCGGCCGACTCGGGGGCACCGGCAGCGGCGTCATCCGCCGCCGGGCCGGTGCCGGAGGGAGCAGTCTGCCCGGACAGGTTGTCCATATCAGGCAGATCGTTCAGATACTCGTCCTTGTTGAAGTCGGACATGATTACTTGTTGTCCTTGTCGTCATCGTCCACGACTTCGGCGTCAACAACGTCATCGTCAGCGGTACCGGCACCTGCGGCACTGGCAGCGCCCTCTCCGGCCGCACCCGCAGCGTCGGCGGCACCCTGCTGGGCGTAGAGGGCCTGACCGATCTTCTGGGCGGAGGTCATCAGCTCGCTCTGGGCGGTCTTGATCTTCTCGATGTCCTCACCCTTCAGGGCTTCCTTGAGCTCGTTGACCTTG
>OAWN01000052.1_pt1 | contig 97623 bp, 81 predicted proteins | sample 1476801 | NCBI WGS metagenome assembly OAWN01 (sample SAMEA2580214, study PRJEB22360) | human gut metagenome | biome: human gut; feature: human-associated habitat; material: faeces | place: Denmark | collected 2008/2010 | reverse complement strand
ACGGAAGGACCCGGAACCGTTGCAAACACACGCCTCCCCCGGCGTGTCGCAAACCTGGGAAAACCATCCGGAAATCACCGACACCACCAGAATAGCCCCGCAAAACTACGTCCAGATGAACACCATCCGAACAACAAACGGCGTGTCGCACACATCGTAAGGCAAAACGCCAAAGCCAACCGACGCCAATCGCAAACGAAAGCGATAGACCCATAAGCGCCGCGAAGCCCGAAACGAGCCTTTTCCGATTACACAAGGCGCAAGGGCAGCGAACGAAGAAACTTCCGATATGAAAAAGCCGGAAGCAACTGCACGAACAGCTGACTTCCGGCTTGATCATTCACTGATCATTCAGTTATGGGATACAGAAACGAGATTACTCGGCCTTATCGGGTTCGACCGTAGCCACGGTCTTCCTGCGGGCCATGTAGCGCTTGATGGTCAGAGCCTCGAGCGCAAGGGCCAGCACCGCGGTCACGCCCCAAGCCACATACATGGCGGCCCTCCAGACCGGGGTCGCAACCTTCGGCTCGCCATCCGCATACTGCCAGCTGTTGGCTGCGGTGTACAGGATGTTGTGAGCAGCCTGACGCATTGCCTTCACGGAAGTCGCGGACTTGTCGGTGATGTGGTTGGTGATCTTAGTGGTGGCAAGCATCGCATCGTTGCCCGCACGCACTTCCTGATCAGCGTTCTGGTAGCCATAACCGCCGAAGTAATCAGTCAGGACGAAGCCCTTGAAACCCCACTCGTCGCGTAGGACGGTCTTCAACAGAGCGGCATCGCCACCGGCATAAGTGTTACCGATGTAGCTGAAGGCGCTCATGACGGCCTGTGCACCGCCTTCCTTCACACTCATCTCGAACGGCTTGAGATAGATCTCACGCATGGCCTGCTCGTTGGACCAGGTGCAGAGCATCTCGGTACGCTTAGTCTCCTGATCATTCATGGCGAAGTGCTTCATGAAGGAGTACACACCCTTTTCCTTGGCGCCGGTAATCTGATTGGACGCCATGGCACCGGAGAGCAGGGCATCTTCCGAGAAGTACTCGAAGGTACGACCGGAGAAGGCATTGCGATGGATGTTCATAGCCGGCGCATACCAACCAGCCACATGCATGTCATGAGCCATGTCTCCAATCATCTCTCCGAACTGCTTGGCCAAATCCTTGTTCCAGGTGCAGGCGAATGCAGTGGAGGCAGGGAAACCGATGGAACCGACGCCGGTGAAGTTGTTGTTCAGCGATGCCGGGCCGTCAGCGTCGGTCAGTTGGACCTTGCCGACGGACTTCACAGCCTGAGTACCATAGCCGCCGTTGGCGATGAGGTTGTCCATATCATCGAAGGTGAGCTGGTCAAGAAGCTTGTCCCAATCGGCATCGTCATAGTCCTTGCCATACATATCGGCTAGCTTCAGACCATTCTTGGCGCCGGTGGTCGGCATTTCGTCGGAATCGTCGTCGAACTTGGTCGGATCGTAATTCGAATTGTTGTAGAAGGTCTCCTTGGCCTTGTCAGACATTTCGAAATTGGTCGGAGCCGCAGTGGCTTCCTTGTAGTTCGCGAAGTGGTTCGCACGACTCAGGTAGGTCACATCGCCCGCGACGTCATCGAACTGGTTCGTGGCCACGGTCTGGTCACCGCTATGCGTGTTCGAATCGGAATCATAGGTGATGGTGTCATCCACGGTGACCTTCTGATCGGCGATCACGGTATGCGAGTCGGACTGGATGGAGATGTCGTAGTCGCCCTTCTCCAGCACGTATGCCTTCGCGTCCTTGTAGTCATAGGAGGCCATGTCGTCATCATCGAATTCGACCTTCACCGTCTCGGAGGCACCAGGCTTGAGTTCCTTGGTCCTCTCGAACGCCACCAGGTTCGTGCTGGCCTTCTCGATGCCGCCATCGGTGTATGGCGGGTTGTAGTAGACCTCGACCACGTCCTTGCCGGCCTTGTCGCCGGTGTTGGTCACGGTCACGTCCACGGTGACCTTGCCATCCTTATAGGTCACATCATTGAGCTTCTGCTCGAACGAGGTGTACGACAGACCATAGCCGAACGGGAACGCGACCATGGAATCATAATCGATGGCCCCCTCGGCCGCAGCGGTCTCATAGAACTTATAGCCCACATAGATGCCCTCGGAATAATTCACGAAAGCCGGGATGGCAGTGATGTCATCGCCAGTGAAGCCCTTATACTTTGCGGCCTCGTCCGCCATGTTGGTGTACTCGAACTTGCCGAAGTTGTTGTACGACACGGAAGTGGCCAGGTCCTTGAGGAAGGTATCGGAGGTCTTTCCGGAAGGATTGGTTTTGCCGGCAAGCACGTCGCCCAAGGCGGAGAAGCCGGTCTGACCCGCCGGCGGACACCATACCACGGACTTGATCTGCGGATAGTTGGACAGGAAGTCAAACTGGAAGGTGTTGGCACCGTTGTAGACAAGCGTGACCTTATCGAAGTTCTTGGTGACCAGGTCGATCATGTCGCGCTCGGTCTGGGAAAGCTGCAGGAAGCTTTCACCATCCTTAAAGTCCTCATAATCCTTGGAATTGTTGGTATAGGTGATACCGTCAGCCTTCATGTTCGTGGGAAGATCGGCACCCTCGCCGCCGACGCGGGTGATGGTGATGACGGCTTCATCGGAAAAACTCTTGGCGCCGGAGATCAGCTTGTCGGAATACTGCTTGGCCGGAACCTCAGGCAGGGTCCAGTCCTGCGCCCACATGCCGACTTCCGGACGATCCGAACGATAATCGGTGTACAGCTTGGACAATTCGGAATTGGTCTCGATTCCGGCTTCCTTCATGCCATCGAGCAGGGAGGTGGTGGCATACTGCTTGCTCATCGAACCGGAGCCGGTGCCGCCATAGACCGGATTGGTGGAGCCCCAGCCGAACACGTTGACCTTCTTGTTGGACAACGGCAGGTTGGAGTCGTCGTTCTTGAGCAGGGTAATCGCTTCCGACTGCACCTCCTTGGCCAGCTCGTTGGCCTTGGATACCGTGGTGTCGGAAAGCTCGTACTTGGTGATGGTCGCATTGTTCAGCAATGTCGACAACGGACCGGACATCATCATGGACACGGCGACGACGATGCCGACCAGTGCCACGATCCAAGATTCGGAATGGATGATTTTACGGGTTGCGATTTCCTTGACCGTCTTCCTGTTGACGGCGAAGGTGATGATCAGCGCGAGCACGAACAACACGCCAATCGCAATCAGATACGGCGTCAGTGAACCGAGAACGTTCATGACGTCAGCCATGTTGATCTGCAGCATGGTATGTCTCCTCCTTGATTCTCAAAACCAAACGACATGCAGCCTCGATACCGTTGTCGAAGCCAAGCGACTACACGGCACTGCCCCGCGCCGCTGCGTCACCAAGAAGTGAGGACACCTCTTCATGCCGATGTTTTGATTTCATCAAACCCCGTCCGAAAAGGGTCAGTCATTCTCCCAGCCTGTCGATTCGCGTGCATAATCTGCATGTATTCCGTGCATGATTTGCATGGAAAATACACCCTTTCAGCGCGTGAGAGACAAGAATAAGATGCCGCAAAGTACGATGGTTGCCATGAGCGACTTAAGCGCATTGAATCTGGAAGAGGGCAGCCTCGTAGGCGGCTATACGCTGATCGCCCGACTTGGCTCGGGCGCGATGGGATCGGTATGGCGTGTGCGGGACGATGGCGGTCACCAGTATGCGATGAAGATTCTGCGCGACTCCCTGACCGAAGACGGCACCTCGGCGGAGGCCTCCCGCGATCAGATAACGGCCCGCGAACGACTGCGTCGTGAGGCGATGTCGCTGCAGAAAGTACGTCATCCCGGAGTATGCGGCATCGTCGACATGGAACTCGACGACGCCTTGGCATTCATCGTCACCGAGCTGATCGAGGGGAAGAACCTGCGCGAGGACGTACGCATCAACGGCCGTTACGTCGGCGATGATCTGGAGCGACTGTCCCGCAAGCTCATCGCAGCAGTGAAGGCGGTGCATGCGGCCGGCATCGTGCACCGCGACATCAAACCGACGAACGTGATGGTATCCACCACCGGCCCGGTATTGGTGGATTTCGGCATCGCCATGGGCGAGGGTGAAAGCCATGTGACCCGCACTGGCCTGGTGATGGGTACACCGGGCTTCATCGCGCCGGAAATCATTGACGGTACCGAATCGGATGAGATGACCGACTGGTGGTCGGTGGCGTCGGTATTGGCGTTCGCCGCGACCGGCGAGCCGGTATTCGGTACGAAACCGATGATGGCGGTGCTGGAACGTGCGGCCGCCGGTAATGCGAACCTGTCCGGATTGCCTGCCGGCACCATGGCAGCGCTTCGATCAGCGCTCGATCCGGACCGCTCGAAGCGCTGCACACCGGATGTGTTGCTGCAGGCGATTGCGTTGGATGCACTCAACCCGCTGGTTTGGCAACAGGCACAACAGTCTGCACAAACCCCGCCCGCAGGTGACGCGACGGAGATGATGCCCCCTTTTGATGAATCCGCCCAGGGAGACGTCTCCAACCCGCGCGCATTATGGTATTTGCAGGACGACGTCGGAGGAGAAGACGCCATCGGTACGCAGACCATGCCGCGAATCGGAGAGGCCACGCGGGTCATCGCCGCCGACACGGACGCACCTACCAGGACGCTTGGAACCATGGATGCAGACACCGACGTCATACCGACACAAGGTGGCACGCGACCACTTCCGCGGACTTTACGGGGCGAACAAACGCAAACGATGCCGACCATGCCGATGCAGGATGCCTGGAATCCGCAAATCGCACCGACGCAGGTTGACCCGACCATCAAACCGGCCTTGCAACGCGTGGTGAATCAATCAACGGCACAGGCCGCACCGCAACCGTTGCCGCCGTCCGTAATTCCGCACGCCGACATCGCGCAAAGCCAACAACTACCGATGCAGCAGCCGTCGCAGCCATACGTAGTCGCCGGCCAGCCATCGCAATTCGCGTCGGCCATACCGCAGAACGCAATCGACCCGAACGCGCCGCAATCGCCGAATCCCGCGGATGTCAAACGCGGTGAATATCTGTCGCGGGGCGTGCTGCCCTGCGCTCTGCTCTCCATACCGGTGGCAATCTGCGCATTGCTCTCCCCCTGGATGGCGCTCGGCGTGGCCTTGGCACTCAGCTGGGTGCTGTTCACCATCGGATGCAATGTGGAGTCACAGCTTGAACGCGAAGGCCGCCGAGGCGGCGAACGACGGAAATCCGATTGGGCCATCCGCGTGGCCAGCCTGCCTTGGCACATGCTCAAAGGCTTTGGCTACGCCTGTGCCCGCATGCTGATCATGGTGATCATCATGGCATTAGGATTGGCGATATCCACGCTTGCCTTGCATCTGCCATATGCGCTGCTCGATGTCGACCTTTTCGGTCTGACCGTTCCCCTGCCGACATTCACCGAGGGACCGCTTTCGCAAAGTGGACTCGTACAGGCGGGATTCGGCGTAATCGGCTGGCTGGTGGCAGCCATCGCGCCGGGCGCGATGGTGATGCGGCTCGGCGCCGGGTCATTACGCGGCGCACGGTAGACGGCCGAGCATTATCGGGCGAACGCCCTCGAAACCGTGCGACGTACCGCTCCGAATCTCCCTTACGCATCGATAAGGTCTCGCCGTTACTATGGTGCACAGCAACATGGTGCCGCAATCACTGGGAAAGGAATGGGATGGCCCAGAGCAACAAGAACGCGCAGAAGCGCGAGAGCCGCGCCGAGCGGAGGGCCGCCGAAGCCGCGGCCATCAAGGCGCGTGCCGAACAGGCGGAAAAGGAACGCAAGCAGCAGACGATGATCGGCGCCATCGTGGTGGCGGTATTGGTGATTCTCGTCGCCATCGGCGCGTTCACCGTCTATCACAACATACACAAGACAAGCGATGCGCAGGATGAGCTCACGGTCGAGCAGGCCTATGACAAACTGCAGGAAGTCAAGAACACGCCGACTTTGGTCGACAAGAAGGGCGGCCTGCTGATTTCCAAGAACGGTTACGGCAAATCCGTGGAAGGCGCGCCGACCATCGCCATCTATATGGACTTCCTGTGCCCCGGTTGCGGCAATCTGCATCGTCAGTTGGATGAGGATCTGCAGAAAATGATCGATGCGGGTCAGATTAACCTGGATCTGCATTTCATGGCGTTCATGGACCGCTGGTCCACCGACGAATATTCCAGCCGTGCAGCCAACGCCGCCATGTATCTGGCCGAGCATGACAGCAATCCGGAGCATCTGATCTCCTTCTTGGAGAAGATGTATGCCGAAGATTTCCAGCCGGAGGAAGGCTCGAACTACAAGTCGGTGAGCGACGCCAAGATCAAGAAGCAGATGATTGCGGCCGGCGTTTCCAAGGATGTCGCCGACAAGGCGTTCAACCGCGAATATCAGGATTGGCTCGACGCCATTGACACGTATACGCCGAAGCGTTCCGAATTGTGGAATGTGAGCGGCAACTACAAGGGCAGCATGACCACGCCTACGGTGACCATCAACGGCAAGTTCTGGGATATGAACCAGCTGTCGACCGCCAAGATGACCACCGCTGAAGGCCTGCTCGAAGCCATCGGACTCAAGGCGGATCAGGTCGGCGTCGCCGGCGACATGCCGTCCATCGGTTCCAAGAAAGGTCCGATTTCCGTCACCACCGGCGAGTAGTGGCCAGCCACCAGCGCGCCCTAAGGCGCACAAGTCGAGTTGACTGCTTTGGGTGCGCTGGTTATGCTATTCAAGCGTTCCACTTTTCGAAAATCCATTTCGGCAGGTGACAACAAGCCTCCTTAGCTCAGATGGCAGAGCGGCCGCCTTGTAAGCGGCAGGTCGTCGGTTCGATCCCGACAGGAGGCTCGAACCCGATTTCTCTTGGGAATAATTCTTACCATGGGTAAGTAATCCAGAAGCCTTCCCCCAACTTGTGGCTTCTGGAAATCGGGCGAGGCGTCCCCCAACCTGTCTCGCCCGATATAGGGGGCAGGACACCCCCTTCTCTCCTGCCCCCTTTTTCTTTTACTAATCCCCGAAAATGTGGCGGTATGGCCAATGCGCCGGAAAAACCGGTCTCTCATTCTGCACCGACCATTAGAATGGCGACGTTATATGCCTGTATCGGAAAGAGGAGCTATGGCGAGAAGATGGACCTCTCAGAGGTTTGTGATGCTACGCCGTGTACGTGTTGTCATCTGCGTCACGACGGTCACCCTCGCTTCGGTGCTGGCATTCGGAGTAGGGGCACGCAAGACGGTGGCGTTGACGGTGAACGGCGAGACCACCACCGTGACCACGTATGCGATGAGCGTTGACCGTCTGTTGCAGGAACAGCAGGTGAAGGTGAAGACCCACGATCTGGTGGAATCCACATCATCCGGCACCCTGCAAAACCATTCCGTCGTGACGGTACGCAGCGCCTATCAGACCACCGTCACCATCGACGGCCAAGAAGTGCCGTTCTGGACGGTGGCGACCAGCGCCGATCAGCTGCTTGGATTCTTCGAGGCGAACGAAGCGGAGGCGTCGAAGATCACCGTCAACATCGATAACGTTTACAACAAGCTCACCGGAGGCCTGGTCATCAATCAGAACGGCCCGGTGACCGTCATCGCCGACGGTAAAAGTTCCGTATCGCCCAACGGCAAGCTGCCGGCGGCCTCCATTCTCGATTCCAAAGGAATCATCCTGAACAAAGAGGATCGCGTCAGCGTCGAAAAAGACAATGGCGAGACCATTCTGCGCGTGCAACGCGTAACGCATGACGAGCAGACACGTACGAAAACCGTGCCGCACGGCACCCAGACCATCATCGACGCGAGTCTGCAGCCCGGCGAAGCCGTGGTAAGGCAGGAAGGCGAGGATGGCGAAATCCAGCAGACCTATGACGTCACCTATGTGGACGGCGTTGAGGAAAGCGAAAAGCTGATCAACGAGGTGACCACAAAAATCGCCATCGATCAGATCATCGCCGTCGGTCCGGAAAAGACCGAGAGCTCCGATGCCGACAATGCCGACAACGGCCAAGCCGATTCCGGAAGCAACGACAGTGATTCGAGCAAGTCCGACAAGAAAGACGAGTCGGACAAGAAAGATTCGGATTCGACCGACAAGAAGAACGATTCCTCCGAGAAGAACGATTCGACGTCCACTCCAACCACTGAGCCAACGCAAACACCGACCCCAACGCCGACGCCGACACAGCAACAGCAACAGACACAGACGACAACGAACCCTTCGGACGGCTGTCGACTCTACCATCCATCGGCCGCCCAGGCACAGACCTATGCGGCCGGCGCGGCAGCCCAGTATGGCTGGACCGGACAGCATTGGACCAATCTGGTCAAACTATGGAATCGTGAATCCAGCTGGCTGTGGTATTCGGAGAACGCGTCATCCGGAGCGTACGGCATTCCGCAATCCCTGCCAGGCAGCAAGATGGCCTCTTTCGGCGCGAACTGGCGTGATGACGCAGCCGTGCAGATCGATTGGGGCCTGAATTACATTGCGCAACGCTACGGCAATCCGACGAAGGCCTGGGAGCATTCCGAACAATATGGCTGGTACTGATGGAAAACGGAAACAACGAACACATGACTGAACACACGACCAATAACGCCATGCAGGGCCATCTGCTGGGAGCCGCTGACATTCGCCGCATTGCCGACGAGGCCGGCATAAGCCCCACCAAGAAATTCGGGCAGAATTTCGTCATCGACCCCGGTACTGTACGTCGCATCGTGCGCGAAGCTGCAGTGACGGCCGACGATCATGTGCTGGAGGTCGGGCCGGGTCTCGGCTCGCTGACCTTGGCGATTCTGGAAACCGGCGCGTCAATGACCGCCGTGGAGATCGACCCGTCATTGGCCGAGCGTCTGCCGAACACCATCGCCGAATTCATGCCGGATGCCGTGGAACGCTTCCGTGTGATCAATCGTGACGCATTGACCGTCTCACCGGAGAACCTGCCGGATTTCAGCGGCGACGATACCTTCACGTTGGTGGCCAACCTGCCGTATAACGTGGCCACGCCGATTCTGCTTACCTTGTTGGAACGATTTGACAATCTGCATTCCTTCCTGGTGATGGTGCAAAAGGAGGTGGCCGACCGTCTGGCCGTGAAACCGGGGTCGAAGATCTACGGCACCCCAAGCGTGAAGCTCGCCTGGTACGGTACGGCCGAACGTGCGGGCATCATCGGTCGTAACGTGTTCTGGCCGGCACCGAACGTGGATTCCGCATTGGTATTGTTCAAGCGTTACGAAGGCGGGCATACGCCAGCCGCCGATAGCGCCGATGGCCCGGCGGCAAAGCGTGAGACGGTATTCCGCCTGATTGATGCCGCCTTCGGCCAGCGCAGAAAGACCTTACATGCCGCGTTGAGAAGATTCATGCCCGATGAGGCGTTCGATATGGCCGGCATCGACCCGACCCGTCGTGGCGAAACGCTCACCATCGACGAATTCGTAGCGTTGGCGCGGGCACTTGACGCCATTTCCGGCGAGGTGAACGCAGCATGACCGCCCTGCCTTCAGCCGTGAGCGTCGACTGCCCGGCGAAAACCAATCTGACCTTGCATGTGGGCGCGCCTCGCGCCGAATGGAATGGCCGCCACGAGCTCGACACCATCTATTGCGCAGTCGGCGTATACGATACTGTCACTGTCGCACGTAAAGCGCCAGGAACCGGGTTCTCGCTCAATCTCGAAGGCGCGCATCTGGGTGACCTGGCATCATCCGGCAGCGATATGCGTCGTAATCATGCCGTACTCGCCCTGTTCGCCTTGGCCGAAGCCAGCGGCAATGAACCGGATGTGGCGTTGAGCATCGACAAGCGCATTCCGGTCGGGGCCGGACTTGCCGGCGGTTCTGCCGATGCGGCTGCCACATTGCTGGCGTTGAACAAGCTGTGGAATCTTGATTGGCCGCTGGCCCGACTCCAACAGGTCGCCGCCACCTTGGGCGCCGATATGCCGTTCTGCCTATCGGGAGGGTATGCGCATGGCACAGGATTCGGCGAACGGATCGAGGAGCTGCCATCGGACGGTGATACCGTACGCGATCTGACCGACCGAGGTTTTGCCGGACGCTTGCTGGTGGGCGCCTATCGTGCGGAATTACGCACGCCGGAAGTATATGCGACATTCGATCGGATCGGCGCCGGGGAAGGTGATGACAATCATCTGCAGCAGGTTGCGATCTCACTGCATCCCCGTAGCGGGCAGGCCATCGAAGTGGCGCTTGAGGCTGGTGCAAGCCACACATTCGTCTCGGGCTCGGGACCGTCCGTCATCGCTTTCGTACCGGATGACAGGACATCCGAATCCGTAAGTCTCGCATGGCGGGAGCGGCACGCGGTCGACCGCATCATCGCGGCCCAGGCACCGGCCGTCCCGATTGTGCATATCATTGCGTGACAGTAAGGTTGGTACCAATTGACGTTGGAAAAAGGAACTCGCAAATGACTCAAGCTATCGACGAGCGCGAAGCACGCAAACAGTATGTACGCCGCCGTCAGAAGGTGGTGTTCTCCATCATCGGCGCCATCATGGCCGTGGTCATGGTGATCTCCCTGTTGTTCTTCTTCCACGTCGGTGGCCTGGGCACCGTCAAAACGGCCACGGTGCAACCGAATTACGGCCAACAGGTGCCCTGTGCGGTGAACGAGCAGGACGGTTCCAAAGGCAAGTATGTGGAGAACCGCAACATTACGGTCCGCGTGCTTAACGGCACGAAATTCATCGGCTTCGCCAAAGCGGTCAGCGGCGCGCTGGAAAATCGCGAGTTCAATACCCAGACACCTGACAACTACACCAGTTCCAAGGTGGAACGCACGATAATCTTCTTCGGTAAGAACGCCATCAATCAGGCATATACGGTGAATAGCAATTTCACCGATGCCATGATGGTCATGGACGATCGCACCGACCAACTGATCGACATCGTGGTGGGAGCCACCTTCGATAATCTGCAGGACACCAAGAAGGTGCCGGCCGCAGGCAAGCAGATCGAGAGCTTCGAAGGCTGCGTGGCCGCGGATACGATGACGGATCTGCCGAAGGCCGATCAACACGATCCGGTGAACCCACCGGAGGGCTGAGTGCCAACCGCGGCGTGAAATGAATGCCCGCCTTCCCGATCAGGGGAAGGCGGGCATTCATTTCACTGTTCGGCGTACCAACGATTCAGTTCGGCCACAGCGACATCATGCTCGACCGGACCGTTATCAAGACGGTATTCAAGCATGTGCTTGTAGGCCCTGCCTACCATCGGACCAGGTTCGATGCCCAACAGCTGCATGATCTCGTCACCGTTGAGATCCGGCCTGATCGCGTCGAAATCCTCCTTTTTCTTAAGGTCCCGTACACGCTGTTCCATCTCATCCATGGCCGACGAGAAAATCATGGCCTTGCGGCGGTTCTGTGTGGTCGCATCGGCACGTGTCAGACGATTCAGACGCTCATAAAGCGGGCCGGCGTCCTTGACGTAGCGTCGTACCGCGGAATCGGTCCACGGCTCCTCCACATACCCATGGAAGCGTAGATGCAGATTGACCAACTCGCTGACGTCTTCGATCATATGATGGTCGAAACGTAGGGCTTTCAGACGTTTGCGCGTCATTTTCGCGCCGACGGCATCATGATGATGGAAGCCCACCTTGCCGCCCGGTTCGAAACGTCGGGTCTTCGGCTTGCCGATGTCGTGCATGAGCGCCGCCAGACGCAAGGTAAGGTCCGGGGCCGGCACCGGACCGTCGGGGCCGGTTTCCAACGCCACTGCACGGTCAACGACGATCATGGTGTGCTCGAATACATCCTTATGGCGATGATGTTCGTCGATCTCCAGCTGCAACGCCGGGATTTCCGGAAAGACGATGTCGGCAAGACCGGAATCGACCAACGCCTCGATACCCGCACGCGGACGATCTGACAACAGCAGTTTCGTCAGCTCGTCGCGAACACGTTCCGCGGAGACGATATCGATGCGTTCGACCATGTCTGAGAGTGCCTCGGCGGTTTCCGGCTCGATGCGGAAGCCGAGTTGCGCCACGAAACGCACCGCGCGCATCATACGCAGCGGATCGTCATCGAATGACTGACGGGGATTGACCGGCGTACGCAGCACACCCTTGACCAAGTCGTTCGCGCCGCCGAACGGATCGACGAATTCCAGATCCGGCACACGCAACGCCATCGCGTTCACCGTGAAATCACGACGGGACAGGTCTCCCTCCAACGTGTCGCCATAATTGACTTCCGGTTTGCGTGAATCCGGATCATAGGTATCGGAACGATAGGTGGTGACCTCCACCTTCACCTCGATGCCGTCCTCACGGCGGCGCATTGCGCCCAGCGTGCCGAACTTGCGGCCCATGTCCCAGAATCCGTCATGGCCAAAACGTCGCAGGATGTGCTCGAATTGTTCGGGACGCGCCGACGTACAGAAATCAAGATCATGTGATTTGCGGTGCAGCAGCAGGTCACGCACAGGACCTCCCACCAATGCCAATTCATAACCCTCTTCGGCAAACATACGCCCTAATTCAATGGCTTCAGGCCATACTTCGAAGTTCACGCCATCCCTTTCCGGCAACCACAAGTCCCTGTGTACTTTCTGCGTATCAGCATAGCGTGGGCGCGGTATGGGCTCCCGTGAAGCAGAATGCAACTTCACGCGAATACGACCCTGGCACACCGAGACGCGATGGGAAATCCAACGGACTGATGCCGAGACCGGCATTCGGTCACGCATGCATTTCCCCATTCCCCGCATGCCAGCATCTTGTCGCCGGCTTGCGTAGGTTTCGCAACACTGCCTCTAGGAATAAGGTGTCGGGTTTCTGTTTTCAACATTGGGTGAGTATGGTTAAAACCATGATTACGCCCGCAGACCTTGCACGCATGCTTGCCCATGCTGCGGACGAGCATACCCAAAATCCGATGGAACCGGACGAATTGCTCTACACGTCACAGTCCGTTTCCTTGGAACGGCAGACCATCATCACGCCCAGCACGCCCACACCGGCGATGATGCCGCAGCGACGGACCGGCGACGGACCGACCACCTTCGCCTCGCTGGATGCGCAGGAACTCCCGGTGGTGCGAGAATACTCCGCAGGCGGACTGGTCTTCGATGACCGTGGGCGCGTGGCCATCATCGCCAGACATTCGCGCAGCGGACATTTGGAGTGGTGTCTACCGAAGGGCCATATCGAAAAAGGCGAGACTCCGCAGCAGACCGCAGTGCGCGAAGTGCATGAGGAGACCGGAATCCTAGGCGAAGTGGTCGATTCCATCGCCACCATCGACTATTGGTTCACCGGTACCAGCCAGCGCGTGCATAAGCTCGTGCACCATTTTGCGCTGCGCCAAATCGGCGGTGAACTGACAGTGGAAGGCGACCCCGACCATGAGGCCGAGGATGCCATCTGGGTGGATTTCAATGATTTGGATGACGTGCTGAGCTATCCGAACGAACGGAAGATCGCATGGCTGTACGCAAGGAAACTCAACAGACAGGCTTAATGGTGAATCACTCCGCATATCGGAACGTTTCGCGTGCCCTGCGCGCGCTATCGGCAATCCTCGCCATGGTGCTGACCATGGCGTTGCTGCTGTTATACGTTCCCACGCATACGGCCTTCGCCGAGGACGGGCAACAGGATACGCTGACCATCGACTCCTCGACGGCGGTGATGACGGATTCCTCCGGATACCACGTGACGGCCACGGTGACCAACACCACTGACCATGACCTGCCTGAGGGCACGCTCACGTTGGCGTTGAACGCCTTTTACACGTTCGTGTCGCGCAATGACATTCAGGAATGGTCCGAAGGCACCGCGCGCATCCCCACGCCGAATACCGTCGGACAGGTACAGGTGCCCGCCCTGCAGCCGGGCGCATCGGCAAGCGTCTCCATCGACGCGGATGCCACGCAGCAATCGTTGCAGGCCATCAACACGTGGGGCCCGAAGCCCGTTCTGCTCAGCTATCAGGCCGACAACACACCAATCGATGAAGTGCACACGTTCGTGACCCGTTCCGGCACCGGACTCAATACGCCCTCCACCCCGGCGATGAACATCACCGTGGTCCAGCCACTTTCATCGGACGGGTGGACCACGGACACCAATGTGCTGGAACAGCTGGTCGATAAGGGAGGTCTCAAGTCGGGTACCGTAGCGAAAATCGTGACGCTCGGCAAGGATGACGCCAAACCCAAGGAGCTGGAGCAGGTCATCGCCAAGCATGACGGCCTGCAGACAATCGCCGATCCCACCTATCTCCAGGCCATGACGATGCCAACGCAAGTGGACGGCATCATGCAACCGGCATCGTTCGACATCACCGCATATTCGGCCATGGACAATGCGGAAGGCTACAGCAGGGCCGGTGTGAAACAATCCTCCTGGAATGCCAAAAAGGCCGTTTCAACCTATCGTTCGGTATTGGGAGATGCACGTGCGCAGGCTCGCATCTATGCTTGGCAAGGAACGGGCAATTGGACCAGTAAGGCACTGACGCAGGCCAAACAGCAGGGATACGATACGGTCATCGCCACTCACGACTTCGATGAAAGCGACGCCGCCACCGTGGAAACCGGCAAAACCGTAGTTTCCACCGATGCAGGCGATGTCACGGTACTGTCGGCGCAAAATGTGTTGACCGATCTGGCGCAAGGCAAGGCAACCAGCACACAGGCCGAGGCCGACGGCGAAGGCTCCTCAGCAGGCAGACTGGCCCGTTTCGCCGCACAAAGCGCGTTCTACCAGATGGAACAGCCGTATTCGGACCGTAACCTTTTGGTCTGCCTGTCCGCCAACGGCAATCCTGCCGATGTGGACGCCCTGATGTCCGTCATCGAACAATCCTCTTGGCTGAATATCACCGACCTCAACACGTTGGCCGACGCCGACGCACATCTGACCGGTGACGATGCGACCGCAGCGGTACCCGACACCGACGGTTTGAGTGCCGACAGGCGCACCGGCATCGAGCAGACGCTGAACACCCTGACCGACACGTCCAATGACGTCGCCAGATTCAATGCGTTCATCCTGACGGATGATGACAAACTCAACGACAACGACGCTATCGTCGAATGGCGCAAGCAACTCGTCCGCGCGCAATCCACGCTGGCCCTGCATGCCTTGAGCAACGACTCCGCTCACAGCGACACGATGGTCAAGGGCGCCCAACAGCTCGCTTCGCTACTGACCGACGGCGTGGCCATTACTCCGACGGACAACGTGACCGTGGTGAGCGAAACGGCGAAAATGCCGGTGACCATCAGCAACAGCCACCCTTACCCGGTGACGGTAAAGGTTTCATCGAGGACCAATTCCATGGAAATCGTCACGTCGCGCATGGATACCGTGGAGGTGCCGGCCCATGGCGAAGCCCAGGTCGCGTTCACCATTCGCGTGGCCATTTCCGGCAACGCCGACGCCACACTGTCTCTGATGGACCGACAGGGTACCGTGTTCGGTGCGGTGCAGACTACGCATATCACCAGCGCCCTGCAGATTAGCGACAAAAGCGGTTTCGTAATCATCGGCATTGCCGTACTGCTTGCAGCGCTGGGCCTTTGGCGACAATTCAACCGTAAGAAGGATCCCGACGAATGAGTTCTTCCGTTGGCCGTAATTCACTGATCATGGCCTCCGGCACCGCGGCTTCCCGCGTGACCGGGCAGATTCGCACCATTTTGCTGGCGTGGGCGCTTGGCACCACCGGCTACGCCGCGAACGCCTACCAAGCCGGATCGATGATTCCGCAGGTCATCTACACGCTGGTTTCCGGTGGCATCTTCAACGCGGTACTCGTACCTCAAATCGTGCGCACGCTGAAGGACAAGGACGCTGAGACCAAACTCAACAAGCTGATCACGTTGTCCATCACCATGCTGCTCGGCGTGACGCTGCTGATGGCCGTCTGCACACCGTTGCTGACGAAGCTGTATGTGAATGGCGGTCCGGACACGATAGCTCTCGCCAACGCATTTACGTTATGGTGCATGCCGCAGATTTTCTTCTATGGCCTTTATACGGTGATCGGGCAGATTCTGGCGGCCAAGGACCATTTCGTCACCTACGCATGGAGCTCGGTGGGTGCGAATGTCATCAGCTGCATCGGCTTCGGCGCGTTCATCGCGCTGTTCGGCCGCGCTTCGGAACAGCCCGTCGGTTTCTGGTCCTCCGATAAGATTTTGCTTACCGCCGGTACATGGACGATCGGCGTAGCATTCCAAGCGTTGATCCTGTTCGTTCCGTTGACTCGTATCGGATTGCGATACCGCCCGAAATTCGGCATTCGCGGCATCGGATTGCGTTCGATGGGACCGGTGGCCGCCTGGAGTCTTGGCATCGTAGGCGTCGATCAGATCGTCAACGTGATCCTTACGCGCATCGCCACCAGCGCCCCATATCGCGCCCATCAGCTTTATGGCATGAATCAGCTCGATGTCGCCGGCAACGCGACCTATCAGAACGCCTATACGATCTACATGCTGCCTTACTCACTGATCGCGGTATCGATCGCTACGGCCATCTTCCCGAAGATTTCCAAGGCCGTTGCAGACGGCAATATCGGTGAGGCCCGCAACAATCTGAGCTCCGCATTGCGCAATCTCAACCTCATCATGTGCTTTCTGGCGACGGCATTCATCGTGCTACCGCTGCCGATCGTGCTTGCGCTGCTGCCTTCCGTATCCGTACGTGAGGCATTGCTGATCAGCGCACCGTTGATGGCATTGGGCATCGGCCTGCCCTATGCCAGCTCATACCTAGTGATCCAGCGCACATTCTACGCCTTCGAAGACGGCAAACATCCGTTCATCTTCATGGCGATCACCATGGGCTTTCAAGTACTCGCCCTGATCGTCGGAGCCGCATTGCTGCCGCCCACGCAATGGATCGTTCTGATCGGCGCGGTCATCACGGTGAGTTTCACCCTCCCCTACCCTCTGCTGATGCGCATGCTGCGAACCCGTTTCGCCGGCAATATCGATGGCTCGCGTATTCTGCGCGCCTATGCCAAGGCAACATTGGCGGAAATCGTCGCGGCGGCCGTCGGCCTGCTGTGCCGTAACGCCGTCTATACGCTGGTCGGCGCGCATATCGGACGGGATGATGGTTCCATGAACTGGGGGCAGGCCGTACTTGCGGCGATACTGCTGACCATCATCATCACCGTGGTCTATCTGGCCGTGCTGTGGGCGTTGCGTTCCGAGGAACTGACCTCTGTCATCGCCATGGTGACAAGCCGTATTCCAGGAATGCGCACGACCAGCCCGGACGGTAGAATATCCCCAGTGCCGGCAACTGGCAGCACTCGAACGAACACACCTATTACAGAGCCGAAGGAACCTATGAAACCTCAGCTGGGAGATACCATCAGCAACCGTTATGTGCTGGTCTCGCCGCTTCGCGAAGAAACGGGTCTACAGGTATGGAAAGCCAGCGACCACGTGCTCGCACGAGACTGCCAGCTTTTCATCGTCAATAGCAAGAAGGCGCTGGCCGACGTCAATGCGGCCGCCTCCATGCTGGCCATCTCGCATGATTCGCATTTCACGCCGGTGCTGCAACTGCAGCATGTCGATGACGTCGCTCTGGTGATCACACAGCTTGATTCCGGCATCTCACTTAGCGATTACCTGTCCAGTCCCGCAGTGCAGCCATTGAGCTATGAAGCGATGCGATCCATACTGGGCGAAGTGCTGGAGGCTCTGCGTGTATTGCAGCAGAACAATCTCACGCATTTCTCCATCAGCACCGACACCGTGCGTCTGACTCGCAACGGCGTGCAGATTGCCGACGCTCCCGTCAGCATCATGTTCGCCGACATGTCCCGCGTCCAATCCGCGGATGGCAGGGAGCAGCTTGCGATTCGCCAAATCGCCGCACTGCTGTATGCCATGCTGACCCGTAAGCCGTCGACGCTTGCCACTGATTTCAATCTATCGGCGCTGTCACAGGACACTCCCATGGAATTCCGCGTCATCTGCAAGCGCGGCCTTGAGTTGCAGGAAGAGGACGGAGTCCCGACCATTCCGATGGCAACGCTTGCCGAGCTGGATGCGTTGCTCGACCACTATCAGCCGCTGCAGGCGCTGACGGGATCCGACATCGCGTTGCCTTCCACGGATTCGCAGTGTTCCATCGTCAACGTTCCGGTGTTGCAGATCCTCGATGAAGACACCATTGCACTGCCGGATAAGCTGGTCAGTTCCGACAGTATCCCCGAACTGAATTTCGAAGCTCCGGAACCACACACCGATCTGTCTGACAGCAAAGAGGCCATCGCCAAGGGCATGGCCGCGACCAGCGGTGCCGTCAAAGCGCTATGGGCCAACAGCAAAGCCGTACTCAGCGAAGAGGACATCGACGGCGTAGTGGATGACGCCGCGACCCAATTCTCATTCCCCATCACGGTGACCACCGATTCCATATCAGATGACACCGATGCGGAATCCCAATTGGAAAAGACCGGGCGCATTCCGGTCATCGGCGCCGACGGTCAGATCATTCAACCCGGCGAGGAATCCCAACGCGCATTGGAAGCCGAACGTGCCGCCATTGACGCGGCCTACGCAGCCGGCAACGCACCGGTACCACCAAGTTTCGCACCGAAGAATCCGCCGACTGAAGATGATTCCTCCGACGTGGCGGATGCCACATTGTTCGGCAAGGTCAAGACCAAGGTCGTGGCCATCATCATCGCCGTCATCGTTGTGGCAGTAGCCTTGGGATTCGCCATCCACGGACTGACCAAGAACACTTCCACGGGCACTTCCGCAAGCGCCTGGCCGGAGATGAATCTTGACGATGTCCCGTTCGGCACCGAGACTATGCAGCCCTCCGATGACTCCAGCTCGGCGGCGGACGCTGACGCCAGCCCCTCCGCTACGAAGAAGGCCACCAAGCAGGCGGAAGATAAGGTCATTACCACTGATAAGAAGGCCAAGAAGGTACCGGACCCGAAGCAGCCGGAGAACAACACCCCGTATGAGATCGACAATCGTCAGTTCGTGTCCAATCCCGACGGGCAGCAGGGCTACGGCTACTATGTGCATCTGAGTCAACCGCATGATGTCTACCGTCTGGTCATCAAGATCCGCTCTTCGGGCGGTCAGGGCTATGTGCGTGTCAATACCACGTCGAACCCCACTCAAGGTGAGCAGGTGGCACGGTTCGAGTTCGATGCCAGCGGCACCACCGATGTGAAGTTCGATAGGACCGTGAACACGCAGGACATCCTGCTGTGGGTGCCTTTGGACAGTCTGCCGGGCAACCAGCTGTATATCGACAGCTTCCAAGTGTTCTAAGCGCCGTACTTCTTGTTGGCGTTCCTCCAGGCCCCGTATCATTCGTTCTTCGTCGAATGATACGGGGCCTTCGCATGTTTTCGTTCGCATGGCGGTGCGGAACGTTACCGCATTCGTTACATGACACTCGTTAGTATGTGACCTCGTGAACCAAGAGAACACCGTTGAAATCACTACCGAAAACGCTTCGGAACATACTCCGGAGACCACCCGCCACGAACATGTGTGCAATGTCGCAGACCTGTTCGTTGAATGCCTAGTCAACGAAGGCGTACACGTCATTTATGGCATTCCCGGCGAAGAGAACATCCCGCTGATGGAAGCCCTGGAACGCGATGGACGCATACGTTTCGTATTGACCCGCCCATGAGCAGGGAGCGGGCTTCATGGCCTCCACGCAGGGCCATCTCACCGGCAAACCGGGCGTCTGCATGGCCACGCTCGGACCGGGCGCATTGAATCTCACCCTGCCGGTGGCGCAAGCCAACGCCAGCACCATTCTGATGGTCGCCATCTGCGCACAGGGCAATGTGAGCCGTCTATACAAGGAATCACATCAGATCGTGGATCTGGTGTCGGTGTTCCGCCCACTGACGCAATGGACCAGTATGATCGCCACACCAAGTTCGGTGCCGGAAATCATCCGTAAGGCCTTCTCCGTAGCACAGCGGAAACGCCCCGGTGCAACCTGTCTGATTCTGCCCGAAGACGTGGCCGAGATGCCCGTTCCAGCCGGAATCAGGCCACTGCCGTTGCCGGATACTATGCATATCCGCCCGACGGACGGTACCATCGCCCGCGCGGCTGACATCATCAGTCAAGCGCAGCATCCGATCATTCTGGCCGGTAACGGCGTGGCCCGCGCTCATGCTGAGAATCGTCTGCTGGCACTGGCCGAACAGCTGAATGTGCCGGTGGCCACCACCTTCGAAGGCGAGGGCGTGATTTCGGATCATATTCCGAACGCACTTGGCGTAGTCGGTTTCATGAAACATGATTATGAAAATTTTGCTTTTGATGAAGCTGATTTAATTATCTCTGTCGGCTTTTCCATTCAACAGTTCGACCCAAAGAAAATTAACCCAAATGATGATAAGACTATCATTCATATCAATACCTTTATTGAAGATACCGATGCGCACTATTCAACCGCATTGAATATCATGGGTGACATCGACCAGACTTTGGAGGCGTTGATCACCCGTCTTCAAGTGAAAGGCATTCGCTTCGACGAATCGCACCCGTTGATTCACGAGTTGTTGAATTCGGAATTCCGCTCGTATGCAAGCAATGATTCTTTCCCGATGAAACCGCAACGTATCGTATATGACACCCGTCGCGCCATGGCGGATGACGATATCACGCTGGTAGACACCGGCGCATTGAAGATGTGGATGGCCCGCCTGTACCCGACGTACTATTCCAACACCTGCGTGATCGACAATTCGTTGTCCACCATGGCATGGACGTTGCCCGGCGCCGTGGCCGCATCACTGGAAAATCCTGGCCGACCAGTATTGGCGGTAATGGGCGATGGCAGTTTCCTGATGAACGTGCAGGAAATAGAGACGGCCGTTCGCGTAGGCGCACGTATGGTGGTGCTGGTGTGGGTCGACAAGGCCTATGGCCTGATCAAATGGAAGATGAACATTCACAATGGCTCGTACGAGGATGTCGATTTCGATAATCCGGATGTGCTGGAGTTGGCCCATAGTTTTGGAGCGCGTGGTCATGTGATAGAGGCGGCCGACGAGCTCTACCCCACCCTATGCGAGGCGTTAAAGAACCAGTCCGGCGTCGACATCATCGCCTGCCCTGTCGATTACAGTGAGAACATGAAGCTCATCGAAAAACTCGGCGAAGTCGATTTCGGCAACTGATTTTCACTGATGTGCCAACGATATGATGCTGGCTGTTTCACGTGAAACAGCCAGCATCCGTCATGTTCATTCCCTCTTCCAACCTTCGTGATGACCGGTTATCGCAAAATACGATAACGGATGGAATACGCCCTGAGCTCATACGGCATGGCTCGGCGGAAGTGCTCGTATGGTGGGACCATGAGCGATTTGCGAGATGTAGTTATTATCGGATCCGGCCCGGCAGGATACACTGCAGCCATCTATCTAGGCCGTGCGGGATACAGACCACTGGTCATCGCCGGGGCACTGACTCCCGGCGGACAGCTGGTCAACACCACTGAGGTGGAAAATTTCCCGGGATTTCCCGATGGCATTCTCGGCCCCGATCTTATGGACAACATGAGGAAACAGGCCGAAAAGTTCGGCGCCGAAATCATCTGGGACGATGTCGTATCCGTTACCGTCGATGTCGAATCCGATACGAAGACCGTGGCCCTTGACCAAGGCGACATATATCAGACCAGGGCCGTGGTAGTAGCCACCGGTTCCCAGTATCGCAAACTCGGCGTACCAGGCGAATCCGAATTCTCCGGCAAGGGTGTCTCCTACTGCGCAACCTGCGATGGATTCTTCTTCCGAGATAAGCCGATTGTTGTAATAGGTGGCGGAGATAGCGCCTTCGAAGAAGCCGATTTCCTATCCCGTTTTGGATCCTCCGTTACGCTGATTCATCGCCGTGATTCGTTCCGTGCCTCTCAAATTATGGTCGAGCGAGCCAAGAACAATCCGAAGATTGATTTCATTCTTAATTCCGTGATTGAAGAGATTAATGGAAATGATAATGGAGTTAATTCAATTTCTATACGTAACTTGAAAAACGAATCTGTGGAAGTTATCTCTGCAAATGGGGTTTTTGTCGCTATTGGACACACTCCCGCCACTACTTTCCTTGATGGTGTGGTAGATCGTGATGAGGCCGGATATATCCGGGTGGAAGGTGCCAGTACCAGAACCAGCGCTCCGGGAATTTTCGCCGCCGGCGACTGCGTCGATAGTGTTTATCGCCAGGCCATCAGCGCCGCCGGAATGGGTTGCCGCGCCGCTCTCGACGCCCAATCCTATCTGCAGTAGTCTGCCCGGTTTTCTGCCGCATTCCCGCAGCAAGTCCCGTATTACGCGCTTGTTTTTGTCATGTGTCCACAGAGGGGGAGGTGTGGCATATCCTATTTAAGACCGTAGAGACTCGGCCTGAGCGGCCCGGAGTGCGCCGTAATAGGATATGTCATTCCCTCCCACGGACATATCAATGAAGCGGACATATCAATCACTGCTGCTGCATGAGCAGATTGACGATTCGGTTCATGTCGTCTTCGGATTTGAACACGATTTCGATGCGGCCATGCTTCTTGGATCCCTTGATTGACACCTTGGTACCGAAACGTTGTTCAAGATCCATTTGCACCGGAGTACCAGCCCAGGGATTCAGCTTATTCGCCTTGGGTTTCTTCGGCTGATCGCTTTCGGAAACCTTCATCGACACGATTTCCTCGGTGCTACGCACCGACAATCCTTCGGAAATAATGCGAGTCGCCAGCTGTTCCATGTCAGATTCGGCAGGCAGGCCCAACAATGCGCGGGCATGTCCGGCGGAAAGCAGTCCCGAAGCGACTTTTTTCTGTACGACTGCCGGCAGATGCAGCAACCGCAGGGTATTGGCAATCTGCGGGCGTGACTTCGAAACGGATTTGGAAAGCTGCGCCTGCGTTAAACCGAAATCATCGATCATCTGCTGATATGCGGCCGCCTCTTCCAATGGATTCAATGCAACACGATGCAGATTCTCCAGCAAGGCATCGCGCAGCATATCGTCATCCGCAGTGGTTTTGACGATTGCCGGTATCGTCTTCAGACCGGCAATCTGCGAAGCACGCCAACGACGCTCGCCCATGATGAGCTCGTACATGCTGTCCATGCGGGCCTCGAACATATTATGGGCCTCAGACGCATTCTTTGCGCTCTCCTGCGCCTGTTCACGCTGTTCCTTACGTGCGGCCTCAATCTGCTCGCTTGGGCGCTTACGCACAACGATTGGCTGAAGCACGCCGACTTCCTGAATGGAGTCAGCCAACTCACGCAAATCATCCTCATCAAAGATGGTGCGTGGCTGATGCAGATTCGGACCAACGTCACTGAGCCGTAATTCAACAAGATAGCCGCCTTGAACCGGCAACAATTCCGGCTCTTCGCTCTTCTTGTCAGATGATTCGGTTTCACGTGAAACACTTGTTTGTTTTTCAACCGACTGTTGCGACGATTCCACCCCCAGACCGGAACCACCGAAGAACATATCCGCAGGATGGGCGGTTTCATTCAAGGTAATGGAAGGCATTGCATTCCGTCGACTTGAAGTTTTTTTCGCAGTTTCACGTGAAACACTCTTTTTGCCGGACTGTTTCATGCCATGCACGACATCGACGGAGGCCTGTGCAGTAGCAACGGAAGTCTTGCTATCCTGCGGTTTCTCGGCAGCGACTTGAGGTTCCTGCACAACATCTTCGTGCTTCTGGCTCTCCCCCGGCAAAGCGGGGAATAATGCTCCAAGACCCTTGCCCAAACGCGACTTCGTAGCCATAATCAGTTCTCGTTTCTTCTCGCATCAATAGCCTGCAGCACCGTCGGGGAACGACGTGCGATTTCCAATGCAGCCTCGCAATAGGAAATCGCTCCCATACCTTTCGGATCGTAGGCGATCACACTCTGATTGAAACTCGGAGCTTCGGAGATTTTCACCGTACGCGGAATGGTGGTGTCAAGCACGATGGTCGGATAGTGCTTTTTGACTTCCTCATGCACTTCACGGCTCAACAGCGTACGCTTATCAAACATCGTGACCAGCATGGTGGATACCAGCAGAGCGGGATTGAAATGCTCCTGCACCAAACCGATGGTGTTAATCAGTTGTCCAAGTCCCTCCAGTGCGTAATACTCCGCCTGAATTGGGATCAACATCTCCGTAACCGCGCACATGGCATTGATGACCAACAGTCCCAAACTCGGAGGGCAGTCGATGATCACATAATCATAGTGCTGTTCGCTGGTGTTCAGAAATTCATCGACCGCACGTTTGAGCAACACATTACGGTCAGCCATATCGGCGACTTCCAGCTCGGCACCACTCAGATCGATGGAGGCCGGCACCACGTCGAGCAATTCACAATCAGGACAGGTTTGCTTGACTTCGGCAATGCTCATACGCCCTTCAAGCACGTCATACACGGAAGGTTCCCCCGAGGTATGCCGCGCTCCAAGAGCGGTGGAAGCGTTCCCTTGCGGATCCATATCAATCAGTAATACTCGGGCACCATACTGTGCCAGCGCGGAGGAGACGTTCACCGCGGTCGTCGTTTTGCCGACGCCACCTTTCTGATTGGCTACGGCAATCATGCGAGTACGTTCCGGCTTAGGGAACGTCACCCTCTGCAGAGCACGATATCGCGATGATTCATCAGCTATCTGTGCGCCTAACGGGGAGGAGCTTCCTCCGAAAATACGTTTAATGGTATCCGTGGCGGATTCCATAGACGTCAGGTTGTCTGGTCCTTCAGGTCCAGTCATGAACTAGCCCTCCTCGATTACTTACAGTATGTTCAAGTTTCTTCATTTGGGTGGACATGTAGTACATTGTGCGCAAATGTGGATAACTGTGTATAGTTGGTGGATAACCTACGTGGCGCTTAAAAAATTATCCACAGGATAAACGTTGCAATATAGCGAAAATTTTTTCATCCCAAATCATGACGTCTGCAAGTGTGGACAAAGTGGATAACTTCGCCAAATTGTGGATAACTTATCTTTTGTCAACCATCAGAATATGCGTTGACTCCAGTCCCGGCCCCACCTCGGCATCAACCACCCGAGGACGGACTCCCCCGCTCTTGGCGATCTCCTTCGAGGCCTTATCGATCTCATCTTGTGCGGATTGTCCTTTCAGGGCGACTAGACGACCTCCCGTCTCAAGCAAGGGCAACGTCCATCCGGAAAGTTTGGTCATGGGCGCTACGGCACGGCAGGTCACCACGGCAAACGGATGACTTGTGGCAATTGGATTACCATCCAGGTCGAGTACGGGAGTGGTATGTGATATTGCTCCCCTGTTCTTCCTGCTGGTTTTGGAACCGCGGATGGCATCGATCATTGCATTGGCGCGTGACCGCACCACCGTGACATTGTCAAGGCCCATGTCGTTGACACATTCATTGAGCCATTCGACGCGACGTTCCATGGGCTCCACCAGCGTGAACCGATGATCCGGCAGACATGCGGCCGCGACGATTCCAGGGAATCCACCGCCACTACCAATATCAGCCACCGTCTTGAATTGCCTGCGTACCGTTGCTTCACGTACAAACGGCACAATCGCCGCAGAATTCAGGATATGTCGTTCCCAGATAATACCGACATCACGCGGTCCGATAAGTCCGCGGGACTCTCCCTCCTGTGCTAGTTTGTCATGAAAAATACGCAACTTCACAAGCGCATCCCCAAGTACTTCTTCCAAAATCGGCGAATCATCAAGTTCGTCAGTCACTTCAGTCATGCTCTCTATCCTATAACCACAGGGATATCAACCACCTCCATGAATAACATGACGGCAGTGTCGTAGTAGAGAGAGGGGACGATGTTCTTCCGTGATGCACTCACAGGCCTAAGACGCAACCGGAATATTGGCCTTCGAAGCTGTCACACATAAAAAAAACGCCACACAATGGCGGCGTTATGTTTCACGTGAAACGAATCAGATTTCGACGATATCTTCGAAATCATCCTCTTCGGTGGTCGTTCCGGCAGATCCCGACTTGAGGTACACCGTCACATAACGATGCGGCTCTTCACCGTGGGAGCGGGACTTCAGTCCTTCCTCACGAACTACATCATGCACGATCTTGCGCTCAAAAGAATTCATCGGCTTAAGATCCACCGGCTCACCGGTTTCACACGCTTCGTCGATGGCGTCCAATGCGATATCATGCAGACGCTGACGCTTATGCTTAAGATAGCCGTCAACGTCCACGATGAGGTGAGACCGTTCGCCAGTCTTCTGCTGAACCGCCAAACGGGTGAGCTGCTGCAAGGCATCCACCACTTCCCCATTGCGGCCAATCAGATGCTTGATATCAGTGTCATCATCGGCAACAATCTGTACGGTCGGGCGATTGTTGCGTACGCCCATCTCAATATCGCCTTCATAGTCGACGATATCCAGCAATTCTTCAAGATAATCGGCAGCGATATCAGCTTCTTCATTGAGCTGATCGATGGTCTTTTCATCATCTTGCGCCATGGTTGTGTACTCCTTTGAGCGGGGTGTCTGTTCTCAGTCTAAGTCCTGTTTATCACTTCGGTAATAACCCTGAAGGAAGGGCGTGTCCCGTGTTTCACGTGAAACACGGGACACCTTGCTCACTTCTTTTTCTTCTTGCGAGATGGCTGCTGCCGCTGATACCCGTTCTTCGTTTTGCTCTCGGCTGCAATCTTGGCCTTCTCCAACTCCTCTTCTTCGAGAGATGGAAGGCCGGCCTTGACGCGGCGGGCATTCTCATGTTCGTGATCACGAACGGTCTTGGCTTCCGCCGCCGGGGAACCCGGAGTCGGGAAGGCGTAGACCTGCCATAGTGAACGACAAAGATTCAGAATGTTGTTGGCAAGCCAGTACACCAGCACAGCGAACGGCATGGTGGCACCGGAGAAGATGTACATGATCGGGAACATCCAAAGCATCATCTTCTGCATCATCTCGGTCTGCTTGGTTTGCGGACCATTCTGAGGCATGTTGCGCTTCATGTTGTTGTACTGCATGAACCACAGGCAGAAGCACATCAGCGCCACGAAGATGGCGATGACGACCTTACCGCCGATGTTGGCCGTCATGAAGTTATCGGTGACATTGGTATTGAACACCGTGGTCTTGGTGAACTGCAACGCGGTGGCCTGATCAAAAGCGCCCAGCGCGGCACGTTTGCCGCGGGCGATGTATGGAATGGCCGACAGCGTGTAGAACATGCACATGAATATAGGGCCCTGAATCAGCATCGGCAGACACGAGCCCATCGGGTTCGCGTCGTTGTCCTGATACAGCTTCATCATTTCACGCTGCATGGCCTCTTTGCTGGCCTGATCGTTTTTTCCCTTGTATTTGTTCTGGATGCGCGCCATCTTCGGCTGGATTTCCTGCATTTTGCGCATCGACTTCATGGTCTTGTAGTACAGCGGGAACACGCACGCATGCACCACGAGCACCAGGAAGATGATGGATAGCACCCACGAGAAGCCGACCGGGTGCATACCCAACAGAGTCAGAAACTTATGGAAAATGGCCATGATCTGCGTCATGAGCCACTCGATTGGCGTCAGGAGCTTATACAACCAGCCCCAGAAACCGCTATCGAGGAGAAATTGATTTTGATTCAGCATTGCAGGCCCGTCTCCTTATCGTCTGCGGCCAGTGGTGTGAGTCGTGGCTCTTCATGAGCCTTTGACCACGAAAACCTATAGCAAATGGAATAGCGCTGCGGAACATCGTCGATTCCCCCGCGACTCCAAGGCCTGCAGCGCAGGATACGCAAAAAGGCAAGAAGGCCGCCTCTAAGGCAGCCAAAACGTGTCACAGCCTGAATCGCGTAATTGGAACAACTTGGATAGTATCTGCAACAGGGCGGGGTTTTCGCGGAAATGTGACACTGATACCAACGTATGGCACGAATCATCCAATCACCGCTACGCCCCATCCTCGTCATTGATGTGCTGCCTTACGGCTTATCGCCTCGAAGCAGGCTGCCATCTGATGATCCAAGGATGAAAAATCAGCATGCGCCGCGCTAGGCTTCGCACGCAAAACGATGTCGCAGGATTCAGGCAGTAAGAATTCGTGCTTTCGCGCGAGCACACGGAAACGACGTTTGACGGTATTACGCGTTACCGCGTTACCGACAGCCTTGGAAACGGCCAGACCGACACGTCGGCCACTCCTCGCCGTGGAATCGGATATGAAGACATCGTCATGCATTGCATAATGTACGACGATGTCTTCACGCGATACCCTACGACGGCGTTTGAGCACCGCGACGAAATCGCGATGGCTTTTCAGCCGTTCCACCGCTATGCCACTAAATACAATCAGGCAGCGAGGGACTTGCGGCCCTTGGCGCGGCGACGATTGATCAGAGCGCGACCTGCGCGGGTGCGCATGCGATGGCGGAAACCGTGCTTCATGTGACGACGACGGTTGTTCGGCTGGAATGTCCTCTTCATAATTAATGCTCCCGGTGTTTTAGCCATGCCAAGGCACGGCTCCTCATGAGTCAAGCTCTACTAAATTACTCTGACCCCTGAACACAGTCAAAATCATGCGTCGTCCTTCACTGGATAAGCGGGGAATCTCCCCCGTGCAATATCCACAAAATCGTTGGAACAACGCCGAATTCCCCACGAAAGTTATCCACAAACTACACTTATGTTATTCACATTTCAGGCGTTTCAACACGCTAGACGGTGGATAACTTGGGGAAAAAAGAGTAAAAAGAAACAGTTGCACATCCGTAGGCCTTCTATTGGGAAAGGGAATCCATGGTCGATACTCCCCATGATCCTCTTGATCAGGCTCGCGGTGTATGGTCCGACGCACTAGCGTTGCTGCGCCAGAATCCCAAGCTCTCCGCCCGCGACAAGGGCTGGCTGGAGAATGTGGCGCCCGAAGGCATGTGGGGCCCGACCATCGTATTGTGCGTGCCCAGTGCGGCCACCCAGCAGGCGTTGCAGACCGAACTGAACCAACCGCTGATGGAGGCGCTGAAGGATTCCGCCGAACAGGATATCTTCCCCGCATTCAAAATCGTGCCGATGCAGCAGACCGTCGAACCGGACATCGAGGAATATCCGCACTTCGACCGCAAACCGCGCACCCAACGCGAGGAATCGACCCAAGGCCAGCTTCCCATCCCCGCAAGCATGCCGGAACAGCCGTTCCGACCCACAGAGCAGGGAACGTTCACCAGCGGCCAGAACAGGCCTTTGCTGGACCCACAGACGCATCTGAACAAGAATGCCACCTTCGATACGTTCGTACCAGGCGACTCCAACAGGTTCGCACGTACCGTCGCCCTTGCCGTAGCCGAAGGTTCGGGACACGACTTCAACCCGTTATGTATCTATGGCGGCTCCGGTCTGGGCAAAACGCACTTGTTGAACGCCATCGGCAATTACGCCCTGGTCAAGGATCCGAATCTGAAGGTCCGCTACGTAACCAGCGAGGAATTCACCAACGAATTCATCGAAGCGTTGGGCGATACCAACCAGAATTCCGGCCAAATCAAGGAATTCAACCGCCGTTACCGCGAGGTCGACGTACTGCTGATCGACGACATCCAGTTCTTGAGCGGCAAGGAAGCTACACTCGAACAGTTCTTCCATACGTTCAACACGTTACATCAGGCCAATAAGCGCATTGTGATCGCCTCCGACGTACCGCCAAAAGACCTCAAGGGGTTCCAGGCACGCCTGATCTCCCGCTTTGAATCCGGACTGACCGTCGACGTCAAGCCGCCGGATCTGGAGACCCGAATCGCCATCCTGCGCATGATGGCCACCATGAACGGCTCCAACATTCCCAACGATGTGCTCAATCTCATCGCAGAACGCTTTACCGAAAACATCCGCGAGTTGGAAGGTGCGCTGAACCGCGTGACCGCCATGGCCTCGCTCAGCAACCAACCGGTCACCCGTGCGTTGGCAGAGCATACCCTGCAAGATTTCTTCACCTCCGATGTGGAAATCAAGCCGGCTGACATCATCAGTCAGGTAGCCAAATACTTCCATCTGACCTTCGACGATATCGTCGGGCGCTCCCGCACCAAGAACATCGCCTTGGCTCGTCAGGTGGCCATGTATCTGGTGCGTGAGCTCACCAGCATGAGCCTGAACGACATCGGCCTAGTATTCGGCGGCAAGGACCACACCACCGTCATGCATGCCTATACCCGTATCAGCGATGAGATGCAGGAAAAGCAGGAAATCTACAACTATGTGATGGAACTGACGGTTCGTCTGAAGCAACATTCCTCTGAAAAATAAGGTCTCACCGGCATTGTCATTATCTAGTAAAATATTTTACCGAAGTAAATATTTACCGAAGTTGACACGCCGTGCCGTGCACAATAATCGTCGAATTTATCCACATGGTTATGCACAAATGTGGGAAAATCCCGTGGGTAAGCCGTTGAAAACACCTAATTCGTCCGTGGGCAACTCGTGGATGCATCACCGTAGGTTGTGGATAAGACGCAGACTTGATTCTGTCTGTGGATAAGTCGGCATGTTTTCCACAAGGCATCCCAATGTTATCCACAATCGAGTTATCCACCTTTGCCCTTGCAGACAATGTGGTCCCGGAACTTACCCACATTATCCACAGGCCTTATTATGACGAAGAGAGTTAGTTATTGAAAGATCACCGTCATCGCCATAAGTGGGGAATTCCCCATGATGCGCAAACACCGCGCACTTCGCTAGAATGACTTGTAGCCTGAACGAAATGAGGAATCCGTCATGAAAGTCGAAATCAACTCCCAAGCGCTTGCCGACGCAGTAGCCTGGACCACCCGCGTTATCGACGCCCGTCCTGCGACGCCGATTCTGGCAGGCATCCGTCTTGAAGCCATCGATGGCACTTTGCAGCTCTCCGCCTTCAACTATGCGATTTCCGCACGTCACCATATCGAAGCGGGCATCGATGAAGCCGGCACGGCCTTGGTGCTTGGCAAACTCCTTGCCGATATCACCAAGTCGCTCCCTTCCGAGAAGACCTACCTATCAACCGACGGCTCGACCATGACCATCACTTCCGGCAAATCCACCTTCACCATGCAGCTGATGCCGGATAACGAATATCCGGATCTCCCCGCGGTTCCGTCCAAACTCGGCCAAGTGGACTCCCCCACGTTCATGCAGGCCGTCAACCAAGCTTCCGTAGCCGTCTCCCGTGAAGAGAACCGCCCAGTACTGACCGGCATTCGCGTGCAGTTCCAAGGCGATAAGGTCATCATGAGCTCCACCGACCGCTTCCGCCTGTCCCGCTCGAGCTTCACCTGGACTCCGGAAAATCCCGACATCAACACCACTGCTCTGGTACGTGGAGCACTCCTTCGTGACGTGGCCCGTTCGCTCGACGAGCATCAGAACATCGTGCTCGATTTCGATCCGGAGAGCCCTTCTCTGCTCGGCTTCGAAAACGCCGGCCGCATATCCACTTCGCAGCTGATTGACGGGGAATTCCCCGCCGTCGACCGCCTATATGCCGACGAATACCCGATTCACGCGATTATCGACAAGCAATCCCTGATCGGTGCCATCAAGCGCGTCTCCCTGGTCGCCGAACGCAATGCCCCGATTCGCATGGCCTTCGCCGGACAAGAGCTGACGCTGTCCGCAGGCACCGCCGATGAGGCACAGGCCAAGGAGATCATTGATATCGACATGGACGGCGATGACATCACCGTGGCCTTCAACCCGTCCTACCTGATCGAAGGTCTGAGCGCCATCAGCGAACCATTCGTCCGCATGAAGATGACCACGGCGGTCAAGCCGGTGGAATTCAACGGCCAGCAGGAAGCGGATTCCGACGAATCCATGGACTACCGTTACCTGCTCGTGCCGATGCGCTTCAACAGCTGACGGCATTCACCGACATCAGGGCTGAATATCGCCTAAACGGGCATATTCAGCCCGTACTGATATATGATTCGAGGGTTCCCACCCATGCACATCTCACGGCTCGCACTCGACCACTACCGTTCCTGGGAGCGTTGCGTGCTCGATTTCGAGCCGGGAGTGAACATCCTGCAAGGGGCGAACGGACTGGGCAAAACCAACATCGTGGAAGCCGTGGAGGTGCTGTCCACCGGTTCCAGTCATCGCACCTCATCCTCACTGCCGCTTATCGAGAGAGGCTGCGCCTCGGCAACCATCCGCGCAAACGTGGAAGATGACCGGAACCGGCATTCCTATGAGGTGACCATCGCGGCGCGAGGCGCCAACCGAGCACGTATCGACGGTGGCAATTCCCTGTACATGAGGGATGTCATCGGCAAGATTCCCTCCGTATCGTTCACCCCTGAAGATCAGCGTCTGGTATCGGGAGATCCGGCCACCAGACGCAATTTCATCAATCAGGCCGGTGCCCTGCTAATACCGCACTATATGGAGCGGCTGCAACAGTTCACGCATGTGGCCAAACAACGTACGGCCCTGCTTAAGCAGCTCGGGGACCGTGGTGACTTCGATCCTCAGTATGGTCGGCAGGCCGCCCTGAGCGGGCTGGAGATATGGACCGGCCAATTCATCGACATCGGCATAGCCTTGACCCACGACCGTGCCACGCTGATCGAACGGCTTTCCGAACCGTTCAGCCGTGTATATGCGTCTCTGGCGGGAATCGACCAGCAGGCATTGTTGCATTATGAGCCTTCTTTCGACGAAGTGATGCTCTACGATGAGCCTGCCGCGGAGATCAGTCGGCATTTCCAGCGCATCTACCCCGGCGAAGTGGCACGTGGACAGAACCTGATCGGTCCGCATCGCGATGATCTGACGTTGACGTTGCATGGCATGCCGGCTCGCGAATTCGCCTCGAACGGTGAAATGTGGACGATGGCGTTGGCTCTGAAGATGGCATTGTATGAAACGGTCTGCGCCGACCAGCAGACCAAGCCGATCGTGATTCTCGATGATGTGTTCGCCCAGCTTGACGAGTCCCGGCGCGAGCAGATTCTGGATTTCGCCAGACGGCAGGATCAGGTGCTGATCACCGTCGCCGCGGCCAGCGACATTCCCGCAACGCAGGCGCATGTGATCGACGTGGCCGCGTTACGCGATCATGCCGACGATGACGATGCGCTGGGTGCGCTGATGGCCACACTGGCGGCAGGACGGAAGGCGGAAGAGCGCTGATGACGAATCCTCCCGTATGCGACATACTCAAGCTGGACCAACGCAAGTTGCCTGCGGAGGTGTTCGAACGCGTCTCACATCGTGCGGGACTGCTGAAGGAACGTGAACGCAAGGCGAGACTAGCGTGGGAGAATTTCGGCAAACCCGGGCGGGATCCGCAGAAAGTCGGCAACATCTTCGGCTTGATCGCAACCCAGGGCAAGTGGACGCCACATCTGAAAATCGCGCAGATGCAGAATCATTGGGACCAGGTGGTCGGTCGGGAGAACGCCATGCACACCTATCCGGTATCCCTGCGTGACGGCATCCTGACGATTCGCTGCGACAGTCCGGCGTGGACTACCACGATGAACTATATGATTCCCGAGCTCACGCGCATCATCCGCGAAAAACTCGAAGGACTGACCATCAACGAGGTGCGGGTGACGGGCCCACAGCAGCAGTCATTCAGCCGTGGGCGGATTTCTCGGCGTACCCGCTACTGAATCTCCGTTGGTTTCACGCGCATCGGGGCGGTGCCTCCCCCGCTTTCCATGAACAAGCGGCGAAATCGGCTCTATTCCGAGGAATAGTGCCTCTATTGAGGTGTCCCCCTCCATGAGTAGAATATCAAGCAGTGTATGTAAACGCCTAGAAGGGGCCTTTATTTGCGTTCTAGGCGGTATCGCCCGCGCAAATGACCTTCATCGGCGGGAAAAATGCAGGAAGGAATCTCTGTGGCAGACCTTGACGCGGATTCGCTGAACGAATCAGCTGAAAACACGCAGGAAGATCAGATTCAGAACGATCAGCTCGAAGATGCGCAGCTCGACGACTCATTGTCGCCCGAACACTATGACGCCTCCGATCTGAGGGTGCTGGAAGGCCTTGAGGCGGTGCGTATCCGTCCGGGCATGTATATCGGCTCCACCGGCCCACGCGGCCTGCACCATCTGGTCTATGAGATCGTCGACAACTCCGTCGATGAGGCTTTGGCCGGCTATGCGTCGCATATCGAGGTGACGATTCTGCCGGACGGTGGCGTACGCGTGGTCGACGACGGACGAGGCATCCCGGTCGACGAAGTGCCTGGCGAGGGCGTTTCCGGCGTGGAGACCGTGATGACCAAGCTGCACGCAGGCGGCAAGTTCGGCGGCGGCGGATATGCGGTCTCCGGCGGTCTACACGGCGTGGGCATCTCCGTAGTGAATGCGCTGTCCACCCGCGTCGACATCGAAGTGCGTCGTCAGGGCTTCCACTGGACACAGACCTACGTCGACCAGAAGCCGACCGCCCGTCTGGCCAAGGGCGAGCCGATGGCCGAAGGTGAATCCACCGGTACCTCCGTGACCTTCTGGGCCGACGGCAAGATTTTCGAAACTACCACCTACGATTTCGAAACCCTGCGCAATCGTTTCCAGCAGATGGCCTTCCTGAACAAGGGACTGAAGCTCTCCCTGACCGATCTGCGCGAGTCTGATCAGGCGGGCGACGAGGTCGCCGGTGAGCTTGACGAGACCGAAACCAAGCATCAGACCGTCACCTACCAGTACAACGAAGGCATCAAGGACTACGTCGACTATCTGGTCAAGTCCCGCAAGGCGACGCCGGTCGAAGAGGACGTCATCGATTTCGAGGCGGAAGATCTGAAAATCGGCATTTCCGCGGAAATCGCCATGCAGTGGACCACCGCCTACTCAGAAGCCGTGCACACCTTCGCCAACACCATCTCCACCACCGAAGGCGGCACCCACGAGGAAGGTTTCCGAGCGGCGTTGACCTCGCTGATCAACCGGTACGCCCGAGAGAAGAACATTCTCAAGGACAAGGATGAGAACCTCTCCGGCGACGATGTGCGCGAAGGCCTGACCGCAGTAGTGTCCGTCAAGCTCACAACCCCGCAGTTCGAAGGCCAGACCAAGACCAAGCTCGGCAATTCCGAGGCCAAGACCTTCGTGCAGCGCGTGATGACCGACAAGCTTGGCGATTGGTTCGACGCCCACCCGAGCGAAGCCAAGAACATCATCCAGAAGGCCATCGAGGCCTCCCGTGCGCGCATCGCGGCCAAGAAGGCACGTGAGAACACACGTCGCAAGTCGATTTTCGAATCGGCAGGCATGCCCGACAAGCTTAAGGACTGCCAATCCAACAATCCTGAGGAATGCGAGCTGTTCATCGTGGAGGGTGATTCCGCAGGCGGCTCCGCAATCCAAGGGCGCAACCCGATCACGCAGGCCATTCTGCCGTTGCGAGGAAAGATCCTCAATACCGAGCGCGCCAGCCTGGACCGTATGATGAAGTCCGAAACCATCGAATCGCTGATCACCGCCGTCGGCGGCGGATATGGCGAGGATTTCGATCTGAGCAAGGTACGGTATCACAAGGTCATCATCATGGCCGATGCCGATGTGGATGGCGCACATATCGCCACCCTGAATCTGACACTGTTCTTCCGCTACATGCGGCCGATGATCACCGCCGGCTACGTGTACGTGGCCATGCCGCCGCTGTACCGTCTGAAGTGGACCAAGGGTGCGCACGACTTTGTGTACACCGACGCCGAACGTGACCGTGTGCTCGCCGAAGGCAAGGCCGCCGGCCGTCAGTTGCCGAAGGGTGAGGGAATCCAGCGCTATAAGGGTCTGGGTGAGATGAGCTATCAGGAACTGTGGGAAACCACCATGGATCCGGAACATCGCATCCTGAAGCAGGTGCAGATCGAGGATGCGGCCGCGGCCGACGAAACCTTCTCCATGCTCATGGGAGACGAAGTCGAACCACGCCGTCTGTTCATCCAGCGCAATGCCAACAAGGTCAGCTGGATCGACGCATAAGGGACTTCAAGGCAAGGATTAGAAATTGGCAGACGAAAACAACAACAACGAAGAGGGCCAGTTCGTGCCTGACGGCTCCATGGAACCGCTAAGCCCGCAAGAGGCCGACAACACCGATTACGGCCTGATGACCGGCGAACGCATCCAGAAGAAGGACCTGCGTCAGGAAATGCGCGACTCCTATCTGTCGTACGCCATGTCAGTGATCGTGGACCGTGCATTGCCGGACGTACGCGATGGCCTGAAGCCGGTGCATCGTCGCGTGATCTACGCGATGTACGACGGCGGATACCGCCCCGATCGTGGCTATTCCAAGTGCGCCCGCGTGGTCGGCGAGGTCATGGGTAAGTACCATCCGCACGGCGATTCCGCCATCTACGACACCTTGGTGCGTATGGCGCAGTCCTGGTCGATGCGCTACATGCTCGTCGATGGACAAGGCAACTTCGGCTCCCCCGGCGACGATCCGGCAGCGGCAATGCGTTACACCGAATGCCGTATGGCGCCTCTTGCCATGGAGATGGTGCGCGATATCGACAAGGACACCGTCGACTTCCTACCGAACTACGATGGCAAGACCCAGGAGCCGACCGTGCTGCCGGCCCGCTTCCCGAACCTGCTCTGCAATGGATCATCCGGCATCGCCGTCGGCATGGCCACCAATATCCCGCCGCACAACATGCGTGAGGTGGCCGAAGGCGTGCATTGGGCACTGGACCATCCGGAAGCCAGCCGCGAAGAACTGCTCGACAATCTGATCCGCATTATCAAGGGGCCGGATTTCCCTACCGGTGCGACGATTCTCGGTCACAAGGGCATCGAACAGGCCTACCGTACCGGTCGAGGCCTGATCACCATGCGTGCGGTCGTAAACACCGAGGAAATCAAGGGCCGCATGTGCCTGGTGATCACCGAACTGCCATATCAGGTGAACCCGGATCGACTGGTCGTATCCATCCGTGAAGCGGTGCGTGACGGCAAAATCCAAGGCATCGCCGATATGCGTGACGAAACCTCCGGACGTACCGGTCAGCGACTCGTGCTCGTACTCAAGCGTGACGCCGTGCCGAAGGTGGTTCTCAACAATCTGTATAAGCACTCGCAGCTGCAGCAGACTTTCGGTGCCAACATGCTGGCACTGGTCGACGGCGTGCCGCGTACATTGAGCTTGGACGCGTTCATCCGCCACTGGGTGAGCCATCAGCTTGACGTGATCGCACGTCGTACCGCATACCTCAAGCGTGAGGCCGAGGAGCGCGACCACATCCTGCAGGGCTATCTGAAGGCCCTTGACATGATCGATGAGGTGATCGCCCTCATTCGCGCCTCCGAATCCGCTGAGACCGCCCGTACGGGCCTTATGGACCTGCTTGATGTGGATGAGGTGCAGGCCGACGCCATTCTGGCCATGCAGCTACGCCGACTGGCCGCATTGGAACGTCAGAAGATCCTCGACGAGCACAATGAGCTCATGCGCAAGATCGCCGACTACAACGACATCCTCGCCAAGCCGGAACGCCAGCGCAAGATCGTGGGTGACGAACTCGACGAAATCGTCGCCAAGTACGGCGATGAACGCCGCACCCGGATTCTGCCATACTCCGGCGAAATGCACGTCGAAGACCTGATCGCTGAAGAGAACGTGGTCGTGACCGTGACCCATTCCGGCTTCATCAAGCGCACCAAGGCCGACGAGTACCGTGCGCAGCACCGTGGCGGTAAGGGCATCAAGGGCGCCAAGCTGCGTGAGGATGACGTGGTCGATCACTTCTTCCTGACCAGTACGCACAACTGGCTGCTGTTCTTCACCAACAAGGGTCGCGTATACCGGCTGAAGGCCTACGAGCTGCCGGAGGGATCGCGTGATTCCAAGGGGCAACATGTGGCCAACCTGCTGCAGTTCGGTCCGGATGAGGCCATTCAGACCGTATTGTCGATTCCGAACTACGAGGTGGCCAAGTATCTTGTGCTTGCCACCCGTTCCGGCAAGGTCAAGAAGACCGCGCTGGCCGAATACGACTCCCCTCGTCAAGGTGGTCTGATCGCAGTGCGATTGATGACCGACGAGAACAGCGAGAACGCCGACGAGCTGATTGGCGCTGCACTGTGCAACGCCGAAGACGACATCATCCTCGTCTCCAAGCTGGGCATGAGCCTGAAGTTCCAGGCCGATGACGAGCAGCTGCGTCCAATGGGCCGCCAGACCGCAGGTGTGCAGGGCATGAAGTTCCGCGAAGGCGACGAGCTGCTGGCCATGGACGTGGTCTGGGGCGATTCCGACAAGGATCTGCTCGTGGTCACCAACGAAGGCTTCGCCAAGCGTACGGCCATCAGCGAATATCGTTTGCAAGGCCGTAACGGCTACGGCGTCAAGGCCGTGCAGTTAGCCGAAGGCCGTGGCTCCCTGGTGGGCGCCGTGATCGTGGAGGAAGATGACCAGGTCATGGCCATCATGAAGTCCGGCAAGGTCATCCGTTCCAACGTCGCCGAAGTCAAGCGCACGGGCCGCAACACCCAAGGCGTAACGCTCGCGAAGCCCGACAAGAACGACGAAATCATCTCCATCGCCCGTAATGAGGAGAAGGAGAACGAAGACGATGAGCCAGCCGAAGGAGCCCCTGCGGAAGCGGTGGACGGGCAGGCCGTCACCACTCAATCAGGCGAGAATGTAGAGGCCTCGGCCAAGACCGAGTAATCGTCGGCAAACACTGGTAGCCTCAGCCTAAGAAGCTGGGCATAACCTTGCAAGGAGCAACGATGAGCGAGAACATGGAAGAACAAGAGCCGAGCACACAGTCTCCGGCATCCGAAGCTCAGGAAACCGAAAACCACGCCCCTCGCGTGGCCCGTTCCGCTTCGAGCCAGCCGCTGATCGGCGCCGAGCAGGTGCGTGCCCATGAAGGTGCGGTCAAATCGGTGCAGGGCAAGAGCCGTCGTGGTGCGCCTCGTGCACGCCGCATGAGTCTGTCCCTGACGCGTATCGATGCATGGTCGGCGGCGAAGGTGGCATTCATGCTTTCCATCGCCGGAGGCATCATTCAGATCGTTGCCGCGGCACTGCTGTGGATGATGCTGAATGTGGTCGGCGTGTTCGACCAGGTGACGCAGATTGTGTCCTCCACTGGCTTGGATGCCGGCGGATTCGACCTGGCCAACGTGCTGTCACTGAGCACGGTGCTGAGTGCGGTCACCATCTTCTCGATCATCGAGGTGATACTGATTACCGTGCTGGTGACCATCGTCACGCTGCTGTACAACGTGGTGAGCACACTGGTGGGCGGCATCCACGTGACTTTGGGCGATGACTGATCCGGACGCACGCCAACAAGCGTAAGAAGGCGGCACTTCCTTTCGGAGGTGCCGCCTTCTCCTCATTCACATATGCCCCGCTGGTGTTTGCCGCCGTGTTTGTCCGATTCTGGAGAATCGGACAATGAGAGCGTGAAAAGCACCCCACGGATGTCCGATTCTGGAGAATCGGACATGTAAGGCATCAACAGATGGTCTTAAGTGTCCGAAAATCCAGAATCGGACATCTTGGACAGATAACACAATGCCGATCCACGCGGATAGAGAGGAATCGATCCGCGTGAACCGGCAAGTTCGGTTGAGTGGGCTATCGGACTAGAGCACGCCCTGAGCGACCATGGCGTTGGCTACCTTGACGAAGCCGGCCGCGTTGGCTCCGAGCATCAGATCGCCTTCATGGCCGTATTCCTTGGCTGCGGCCAAGGAACTGGCGACGATGTTCTCCATGATGGACTTCAGCTTGTCATCCACCTCTTCAAAGCTCCATGAGAGACGGTAGGAGTTCTGGCTCATCTCGAGACCGGAAACTGCCACACCGCCAGCGTTAGCGGCCTTGGCGGGGCCATAGAGCACGTTATTGGCCTGGTAGACGGCAATCGCCTCTGGAGTGGACGGCATATTCGCACCTTCGCATACCACGGTGCAGCCATTGGCCACGAGCGTCTTGGCGGATTCCTCGTCAATCTCGTTCTGAGTGGCGCATGGCAATGCGATGTCGCACGGAACCGTCCACACACCTTTGCAGCCCTCGTGATATTCGGAGCCCGGCACACGCTCGGCGTATTCCTTGATACGGCCACGATGACCCAGCTTGATGTCCTTGACCACATCGAGCTGAATGCCATTCGGATCGTAGATGTAGCCGTTGGAGTCGGATGCGGTCACGACCTTCGCACCGAGAGCCTGAGCCTTCTCCGTGGCGAAGATGGCCACATTGCCCGATCCGGAAATGGCTACGGTCTTGCCTTCGAAGGAATCATTCTTCAGCACTCGCAGGGCCTCTGCGGTGTAGTAGCACAGACCGTATCCGGTGGCCTCGGTGCGTGCCAGAGACCCGCCGAACTCGAGGCCCTTGCCCGTGAGTACGCCGGAGTATTCGTCGCGGATACGCTTGTACTGGCCGAACAGGTAGCCGATCTCACGGCTGCCGACGTTGATATCGCCTGCCGGAACATCGGTGAACTGGCCGATATGGCGGCACAGTTCGGTCATAAAGGCCTGACAGAAACGCATGACTTCGGCATCGGACTTGCCCTTCGGGTCGAAGTCGGAACCGCCCTTGCCGCCGCCCATCGGCAGGGTGGTCAGGGAATTCTTGAGGATCTGTTCGAAGCCGAGGAACTTGATCACGCCTTCGTTCACGCTCGGATGGAATCGCAGACCGCCCTTATACGGTCCGATTGCGGAATTGAACTGGACGCGATAGCCGCGGTTGACCTGCACCTTGCCTTCATCATCGGTCCAAGCGACACGGAATTTGACCACGCGCTCCGGCTCGACAAGGCGTTCAAGCACGCCTGCCTTCTCATATTCCGGATGCTTCGCAACTACTGGTTCAAGGCTTTCGAAAACCTCAAGAACGGCCTGCAGGAATTCCGGCTGGTCGCCATCACGTTGTTCGACCTGTGTGTATACGCGCTTGACGTACTCGTCAGTGAGCATATTCTTCCCCTTCGGGATAGTTGGGTTATCAATAAGACGGTCTCATTCTAGGTATGCAAGGTTGGACGTCACAAGATATTGCTCAGGATTTGGCTGAGAGTTTGATGTCCGATTCTCCAGAATCGGACATCCAGACACGGTCCGGGGGCCTGTGAATGTCCGATTCTGGAGAATCGGACAGATTGAGTTTGGCGTATAAACAGACACGGTAAGGTTGATAGCAGGACGATTGATATGAAACGCAAGGGGTTATGGGTCGGATGAGTGCGAACAAAGCGGGTCGAAAGGCAAGCATGGGAGACGTGGCCGCAGCGGCCGGCGTTTCCAAAACCACCATCTCACGGTATCTGCATGGCGAATTCGGTTACATGTCGGAACAAACCAAAGCGAAAATCGAGGGTGTCATCAAAGAGCTTGGATACCGTCCGAACAAAATGGCCCAAAGTCTCAAGGCTACGGTCAGCCATATGGTCGGTGTGAGCATAGCGGATATGGGCAACCCTTTCAGTTCCCTGCTGATCAAAGGGATCCAGGAAGAATGCCGAGCGCGCGATGTGCAGTTGCTGGTCAGCGATTCCAACAATCAACCCACATTGGAGCGGGCCAATATCGAATCGTTGCTCGATGCGCAGGTTGACGGACTGATCGTCAATACGGTCGGTAATAACGATGACTGGTTGGTGCGATTTCATGATCGCGCGAATCGCAAACCGGTGGTGATGCTTGATCGCATTGTGCTGCCGTTGATTTATGACAGCGTTACCAATAACAATGACGCCGCGGTGCGTGAGATGCTGGAATACCTGAAAGGGCAAGGATTCGCATATGTCGTGTTCGTAATGCGTCCTGGCGAGGGCATCAGTACTCGTACCGCGCGTCGTCAGGCAGTGGAACGGTATTGCGATGATTTGGGCCTTGGCGGTGAAGTGCTGGTCTATGACCACGGGATTGATGGACTGCGTTCGAGAATCGCCAACCTGTTGGAATTGTGCGGAGATCGGAAGGCATGTCTGTTCGCCAACAACGACGAAAGCATGCGGGACATACTGGAAGCTACCTCAGCGGGACTGCGAAGGCGTGTGGGTGTGTGCTCGTTTGCCGATGAGCATTGGGCCAAATACAGCGGTCCCGGCATCACGTGTCTGGATCAAGAGCCCATGCTGATGGGCCGCAGAGCTGCGCAAAAGCTGTTCGCACGTATCTATGACGGGTCGGAGGAACCGTGTTCCTTGGATGAGGTACCGGCCAGACTATGCATCTTCGCATCGACTGAAATCTAATTGATCGGATTCCTTTTCAGCGGGAAGGGAATGTGCTGTAAATAAGCGGAACACGCCGTAGTTAACCGGTAAACAAAATCTGCTGTATGCTCATAGTTAACCGGTAAACGAAACCGATAAACTAAAACGGTGCACTATCCTATCTGATGCATTGACCCCATCCATTACCAGCTCAAGGAGGAGCGGAACATGATCATATGGATCATGGGCATATTGCTGATTGCCTCATTCATCTGCTTTGTCATCTACGCGATGAAAGGCGGTAATCTCACCATTGGATTCTTCATTCTCACCATTGTGTGGACCCTCGTTTATTTTCTGGGAATACCATTCGGCATAGGAAAGCCGTTCGATGTCATCGAGGAGACCTTCGCTCAGCCGGCGTTGACCTACGGTTCCACCATCATCCAGATCATTTGCGGCGCATGGTTCGGACGTGTGCTGGTCGACACCGGCATCGCGGCCTCCATCTCATACCGCACAGCCAAGGTCGGTGAGAAGAGTCCGGTGCTGGCCACCATCTGCATGGCTCTGGTCACCTGTCTGATTTTTACCAGTGCGTATGGGGTGGGTTCCGCCATAGCCATCGGCGTGATCCTGTTCCCGATTCTTGGTCGTCTCGGTGTCCCCAAATGTATCGCGGTACCGGTATTCACCCTCTCCATCGGTGCGGCAATGTGGATCAATAGCGTGTTGTCCGTACAATTTGCGGCCTTCTATCAGGACTACAAGTCTCCTGACGGGCAGATCGTGGAATGGGGAAACCACTATCTGCGCTTCGGTATCTCAGCCATGGTCGTGCAGATGATCGGCGTAATCATTTTCATCCTGATCAATACCAAATCCATCAAAAACGGCAAGCCATATGAAGTGGGGGATCCTGCCGACCAGGCAGCTGAAATCCCCCAGGTGCCGATTTGGACCTATGTGTTGCCTATAGTACCGGTCGCCCTGAGTATCATCTTCGAATGGGATGCTGTTCCGGCGCTATTCCTGGCTTCCATTGCCGCCTTCTTGGGAACCGGACATATGAAAACCTACAGAGGATTCGTACGCATCCTCAATTCCACTGCGAAAACTGCCATTGGCGACATCGGTAGCCTGATCATCATGTTGCTCGTGCTGCGTTTCTTCCAACATGCAGCGGTTACCGTCATGGCCGACTTCGGTCCGGCACTGACTTCCGTAGTACCCAACAACGAATTGATTCTTGCCGTCACGGTGTGCATTCTTGCACCGCTTGCCCTTTTCCGCGGCCCTCTGGAACTGTATGGCGCTGGTTCGGCCGTTATCAGCATTCTGATGGGCATGGGCATCTTTAACGCATGGTTCCTGTTCGCACTGCTCGTGGTACCGTCCATGACCTGCATCTCCAGCTGTGTGACGCAGTCGTGGAATATGTGGGCGGTCGAATACAACGAACTCGAGCCCAAAACCTTCCTCAAGAACGGCGTGCCGGTGTACTGGCTATGCACATTCCCCATCATGGGGCTCGCCTCCCTGCTGCTGTTCTGAATGCACACAACCTCGCCGGTTGTTCGAATCATCCTGTGACGGATGAACGGCACCACCACATGAGAATCAAGGATTTCAATCATGAACATTATCGGTATCAACACCCTCGTCTACATGGATGCACTGCGTGACGGTGCCACACAATCCGAGCTGCTCGGCAGCATCGCGGAACTTGGCGTCACCCTTGCTGAAGTCCGCCGTGAATACATCGCCGGAGACGACGAATTCAACGCCATCGCAAACGCTGCGCGGATCAACGGTCTGCGGCTGTTCTATTCCGTTCCGGAATCCATCACGGTCAACGGTGACGTCAATCTCAGATTCGAAGAGTTCCTTGATGAAGCGCAACGTATGGGCGCATCCAATGTGAAATTCAATCAGGGAGACATCAACAATGTGGATTTGGAGGTGTTGCGGCGTATCGATGAGTCATCGGCTGCGCACGGCGTGACTTTGACCATCGAAAATGATCAGACGCCGGAAAACGGTACCTTCGCATGTACCAGCGCATCACTCGACCATATCGTCTCCAATGGTGGCAAGGTGGGCTACACCTTCGATCTGGGCAACTGGTATTGGCGCGACGAAGATGCCGTCCGAGTCTTCGACAGGCTGTTGCCCTACATCACCGTCTTCCATTTGAAGAATGTCAACGGGGCTTCCGACAAGACACAACTTGCGACGACCATGCTCGAAGACGGCGTGATCGACTGGAAGAAGATGCTGCAACGTCTACCGGAAACGGTGCCGGTCTTCCTGGAATTCCCGATTCCATCGGATCGACTCGCCGAGCAGCTATCCATCGTACGCAATGCAGTCAATCAAGCATCGCACTGAACCCCTTATGAAATTTTTCGTACAACTTCCATAGAACCGCGAAATGAAGGAACTGCAATGTCTGAAGTCATGACCATCGGCGAACCCATGGTAAATCTCATCGTCGATTCGCAAGAAACCTATCTGGAAGCCCGTACACTCCCACGGGAGATGGCAGGTGCGGAATTCAACGTGGCCATCGGCGTAACGCGCCAAGGGCATTCCATATGCTATGTGACCACGCTCGGCAACGATTGGCAGGGCGATCTCATCCTCGACTATATGAATGGCATCGGTATTGATACGCGTAACATTCGCCGCGTATCCGAATCCGCAACAGGATACCAGCTGAAGGTGCGATCCAGTGATGGCGAGCCGAAAGTCATTTATTTCCGTTCCGGTTCGGCTGCTTCGCGGACCATGCCGGATATTGTTGATGACATTGATTTCGACGGCATCAAGATTCTGCATATCACAGGCATATTTTCAGCGTTGGCGCCGAACACGTACGACACGGTGACCCGACTGGTGGATACGGCGAAACAGCATGGCGTGACCGTGCTATTCGACCCGAATCCCCGGCCTACACTATGGCCCAGCGAAGAGGCCATGATTGATGCCACTAACAAGCTGGCTGCGAAATCCGATGTGTTCATGCCTGGGTTGGAGGAAGGTCGGCTATTCTCCGGCAAGACCGGACCACGCGACATTGCCGAGTGGTACCTCGATATGGGTATAGGCAAGGTCATCATCAAATTGGGCGATGTCGGCTCCGTACTGTTTGAAAGGACCTCGGACGGCGACTTGAGTGAAACAGTCGTACCTAGTTTCGTCGTAAACGTCGTCGATACTGTCGGCGCGGGAGATGGGTTCGCATCGGGCGTCATCACGGCTTTGCTGGAAGGGCTCGACAATGAGCGGTTGTTGGAACGAGCCAATGCGGTCGGGGCCATTCAGGTCACCAGCGTTTCCGATTCCGAAGGTCTGCCGACATCCGAGGAATTGCGCGAATTCATCGCATTGACCCCGCGTAAGGAAATCTCGTTGTAAGTGTCCCGACACTCACAATGCAACATGCAACATATGTGGCATAGCCAATGGAAGGATCATCATGAAACTACAGGTTGCCATCGATCGCGTTCCCGTGGAACGTGCCATGGAAATCGTGAAGAACATCACCTCTGAAGCGAACATCATCGAAATCGGTACTTCTCTTACCAAGGAATTCGGTATGCGTGCTCTACGGCCCGTTATTGAGGCCGCGGAAGGTGTCGCCGTGCTCGGAGACATCAAGACCTGCGACGAGGGCAAATATGAATTCGATCTCGGCTACCGATGCGGATTTTCGTATCTGACGGTCATGGGGTCCGCCTCAATGGGAACGTTGGAGGCATGCGACCGCTCCGCTGCGGAACATGATGGCCTGATGATGATTGATCTGCTGGAATGCGATGAGACGCGCATTGAGCGCATTAGCGGCTTTGCGGACGCGATCTACTGCTTGCACACCTCCACTGATGAGGGCTCTACTGCAGATCCCGTCGCACAGGTGCGTGCGTTCAAGACACGGTTCCCTCAGATTCAGCATCTCGCGATTGCCGGAGGTATCAAGAAACATCATCTTGCCGCCTTGTCGCAGGAAAACATCGACATCGTCATCATGGGTTCGGCCATCACCAAGGCCGACGATATTGCAATGGCATGCTGAGCATGCAGGAAGGAAATGAAATGATCGACAACAATCGCGTTCTCGAACGGATCGTCGAAGAAATCCAAGGCGTGATAGCCAGAATGGATGAAAATGACCTTGAACGGGCCATGGCATTGATTACCAAAGGTTCACGCATCTATGCGGCAGGGGAGGGACGCTCCGGTTTTCAGGCTCGCAGTTTCGCGATGCGCATGATGCATATCGGCTATACGAGCTACATGATGGGGGAAACCATCTGTCCGTCCATGCGTGAGGGTGACGTATTGCTGGCCATCTCCGGTTCCGGTAAAACCCGGCGTACCGTGGAAGACGCCGAAGCCGCCAAAAAACTTGGCGTACGAGTGATAGCAGTAACCTCCAAATCGGATTCCCCTCTTGCTTCCGTGGCGGATGCCGTGATTGTGGTACCAGGTCGGGTAAAGGGCGAATCCAGTGGTTCCATCCAGCTGTTGAGCTCGCTATTCGACCAGTCCGTGCATATCGCGCTCGATGCGCTATGTCTGATGTTGTCTCGCCGAGATGACGTGTCCGATGCCGACGCCAATGCCAACCATGCCAATGTGGAGTGAATGCATGCGTTGAGTGAGGCATTGACACCGCATGGGAAACGTGACGATGTTCCGCTGTGAAACAAGCAGGTATACAACGGCGGAGCATCGTCATTTTTGTTATGTCTGGATGTCCGATTCTCCAGAATCGGACATCCAGACACGGTCCGGGAGCCTGTGAATGTCCGATTCTGGAGAATCAGACAGATTGCCTTAGCGTATGTTTCCTATAGGATTGGGGGATGGAAGACTGCGGAGGGGTTAATGAAGGTGTCTTCCGAAAATAAGAAGAACAATAACGGGAAACCCGGGAGGAATCATGATTGAAGGATTCAAGAAGTTCATTGCGCGCGGCAACATGATCGACATGGCGGTCGGCGTCGTTATGGGCGGTGCCGTCACCACTGTGGTCAACGCGATTGTGGACAGCGTCATCAACCCATTCATCGCCATGATCTTCGGCAAACCGAATATGGACGGTTTGCTGGCGATCACGTTCAACGGTGCGACCGTGTCGTTCGGCGCGGTGCTCGGCGCGATCCTGAATTTCCTGATCATCGCCGTCGCCGTGTATTTCTGCATTTTGGTACCCATCAATAAGTTCCGTGATGTGACCGAGGCGCTGCTGGCCAAGACCAAGCTTGCCGAAGATAAGAAGGCCGAAGAAGAGGCTGCCGCCGAAACGACCGCCGAGGAGCAGACGGTGCAACTGCTTCAGCAGATTCGCGACGAACTCGCCAAGCAAAACGCGGCTCATATCTGACGATAGACTGGCCTTCTCCACCTCAAACGACACCTAAACGGGTACCGATTCAGGTACCCGATACGGCCAATCCGGTTACGTTCGTAGCGATGCCGGTCGTTGGAGAAAAACAACGCAAAACGTTGGGACTATAGGGATTCATGTCGGGCCGATAGGAAATAAAAAAAGGCTTCCGATTGCTCGGAAGCCTTATCTGTGGAGCCAGAGGGGAAGTAGTCGAACTTGGCGGCTTCCCCTTCAGCAAAAGGGTCTTCCGTCTCCTCGTTCAACACTTCCATGGGCACCTCGCGGTTGTCCTCTGAGTACCATGAAGCTACTACGAGCCTGTCCTCGTGCAGATAGATTTTATCGACGAAATACTCAAGGATGGAGTCTCGCACCTCGGTATTGTCGAAATCTGCATGAAGGAACCTGTCAAAATACGCCTTGATGGAGTGCTCGTCCTCAAGAAGCGACTGCCTGACCGTCTCAGCCTCTATAGCGTCATTCAGGGCGTCCTTGCGCTCCTGAAGCTCCGCCATGCGCTTTTCTGGGTAGCCTCGTTGAATATACCCGCTTCTATCGCCTTGACGAAGTTGGCAAGCCCTTTCTCAACGTCCCTGCGCTGCTGCTCAAGGCTCGCGAGGTACTCTGTAGTGCCCCTCGTAGTACTTGGCGGCGTCCACGGCAATTGAGGCGAGGTTCTCGCTATCATCCAACAGCCCTTTGAGAACGCCCGTGACGGCATCTTCGAGCCATTCCTTGCGCACGGGCTTCTTCGTGCACCTCTTCGCCCTCTGCTCCTTGCAGTAGCAGTAATAGTGCTTAGCCCTCGTCTTGCTCGTGCCAGAGACGCCTTGCATGGAGCCTCCGCACTCGCCGCAGTAGAGCTTGCCCGTCAGCCAGTAGCGCGGCGCATCTTGCTCCTGTGCGCTTGCCTTGCGCCTTGCACCAGTGCGCTTGTTCTCGGCAAGCCTCCTCTGCGCCCTGTCGAACGTCTCCTCGTCCACAATCTGCGGCATCCCTCCCTCGACGGTAATGCCACCGTGACGGTATTCTCCAATATATGCTCTGTTCTTTTAGCAGCTTGTTCATGGTCTTGACACCAAAGAGTGCCTCGCGCGTCGTCCGAAGCCCTTTAGCGTTGAAGTCGTCGCAGATGGACTGCATCGCCTCTCCGTCAGCATAGCGCGTGAACATGTCCAGCACGAAAGGGGCTACAGAATCATCCACTACATGATGCTTCTCATCGTCCACGCCGTAGCCCCATACCTTGTGCCCGTTGTATAGGGCGTGCTCGGCGTTGTAGGTCATCCCACGTCTGATGTTGACGGACAGCTGCCTTGAGTAGAACTCGGCCATGCCCTCCATCATCGTCTCCATGAGCACTGACTCGGGCGAGTCGTCTGGAGTAGGCTCTGCAATGAGGCAGATGCGACAGCCCGCATCACGAATCCGCCGCTTGGCGTCCGCAAGCTCGAAACGGTCACGCCCCAGCCTGTCCGTCTTCCACAGGATGATGGCGGCTGGTCTTATCGTACCCACTTCAGAGAGCATGAGCTGGTACTGCGGACGGTCGCTCGTTGTACCCGACATGGCGGCGTCCTCGTACTCTTTCACGATGTTGTAGCCATGAGCCTTGGCGAACGCCTGCGCCTGCTCCCTCTGCTGGTCTATCGACGCCTCGTTCTGGCTATGGGAAGAGAAACGATAGTAGGCTATGACGAGGTTATTGTCGTTCTGCGTGAAACTCTTCTTAGTCCTTACTTGTTGCCTTTGGAGCGGTTATGCGTCTTGCACAGCATCTGGCAATTAGACTCGTCGGTGGAGCCACCGTGGCTCCAAGCGGTCACGTGGTCGGCGTCCATCTCGCTCATCTTGTAGATGCGCTTGGAGTTGTTATCGTCACCGAGGGCGCACAGCGGGCAGTTCGAGGTGCCCTCCGCCTCCTTGGTCTGACTGTCGTACACGCGCTTCTTGGTCTTCTGGTCGAAGACCCTCACGTTGAGCAGCGTCTTGTCGTTCTCTCCGCCGAGGACGTACTCGAAGATGCCCCTCTTGTTGGTCACCTGCGAGTCGTCTAGCAGGGCGTCCACGCGTGCCTTGACCTTGGACTTCGTGTAAGCCCTTGTGTGGTAGGCCTTGTAGAGGCTGCCCCAGTCCTGCCCGCACATCTCGCTTCCCGTGTAGTCGAACACGGAGTCCACCCAGCCGATGACGGTGTCGAAGTGGTCCTTTAGCTGCTCGATGTTGTCGTCGTTCCTGTGGGCGGCCATGTACTCGTCAATCTTGCCGCCGCTCACCCAATCCAGAGCGGTCTCCAGCACGGCCTGCCGCTTCGGGTCGCCCTTGACATAAGTCTGCCACATGCTCATCTTCGCGTTCGCGCTGTTCGAGAAGACCGCCTTCGCCAGATTGACGAAGCTGCCATGATAGGCCGCGTTGCGCAGCTCCTGCTTGACGAGCGGGACGCCCGCAATGTTGATGGTCTCGAACCATGCTTCTATTTCAGACGGAGTGCCCTCGCATACGTAAATCGTCAGATGCGTGCCCACAATCAGGTCCTGCTCATCTTTAGCGAGGCTGCTGAAGTATCTCGGCTTGTCGTCGCGATCCACGGCGAAGGGCCATGACTGGTTCACAAATCTTGCGAACGACGTGATGCGCTGCTGCCCGTCGAGAACCTCATACATGCCATCAGCGTTCCTCACGAAGTAAATCAGGCCCAGCGGGTATCCCTTGAGCAGCGACTCGACCACGGCAACGTCCTTCTTGCCGTCGCCGTAGATGTAGTTTCGCTGGTACTCGGGCTGGATAACGAGCTTGCCGTCAAGGCCGAACAATCCCTTGCCCTCGTTCTTGTCGTACACGAATCCCTTGCAAATGTCACCGACCGTCCAGTCGGTCACAAGCGTCGTCTGCATAATCAATTACCTCCTTTTCGTATTACAAGTATTCTTCGATATGTTTCCTGACCATTGACCGTGCCGTTCATTGTTCCTTTCGCGCGGCTTGTAATACACAGCGGATGGAACATGTCTACAGGCTCCATTTGTGGATGATTGTTATTCTCGCGTAGGTAGGCCGCCCATTTATCTTTCCTTCTGCGTTCTTTATCATCCCCGGGATCGACGTTGTACAAGGATGCGAAAGTACGGTTGTACTCTCTTCTCTCTCTCGTGAAGACTAGGTCTTTGCCGTCATCACCTTTACGAAAAGCCACAATCTCAAACTGATCAGGGTTGTATTTATCCATAAATGTGATAGGAACACCCATTACACCGGATTCCCACGTCATCTCATCGTGAGATACGCCCATAGAGAGTAGCGCCCGCGTCATTTCTTCCTCCGAATGACCAAGCGCGAGGACAAGCGCTTTACTACTTACTCTCTCTACTCTCTCTACTCGCACGTAAAATCTACCGGTACCCGTTTTACCGTCGGGCAACGGTTCAGGATTTGCGAGACTAAAATCTGCGCCAATAATTTCAAATTGATCTGCATTCCATTTATCAAGGAATGTGATAGGAACACCCATTACAGCCTCGTAATCTGACGGGATGCACTCAGTGAGGGGAACCTCTATTGCATCATAATTATCGTAATGGGGATACTCCACCTTGCCGTAGTCTTTCTCAAGCTTCTTCTTGAGCTTGAGGTTGTGAGCCATCGTGTCGAGAATCATCTTCTCGTGACGCTTCCCGTGGTCAAGGTTGGTGAACCAGCAGGCGGACGCCAAGCGCCCCATCACGACGCCGCCGATTACCTTGTATGCCGACCCCTCTTTCTTGTTCTCAAGGAGCCACTGCTTGTATTCGTCCGTGACGTTGAAATACATGTCTTGGTTCAAGGACTTGTAGCCCCAGCCAGACAGCGTTGTCCTGAAGGTGCGGGAACACTTCCTTGTAGGTGATGGCGTTCATGCTGCCCAGAATCACGAACTTCTTGTCCGCCTCAAGAATCCATGCTAGGAACCCGCGGAACAGGGAGAAGGGCGGGTTCGTGATGATGATGTCTGCCTCGTCGCGCAGTCTCTTGACCTCGTCGCTCCTGAAATCTCCGTCGCCTTCGAGGTACCCGCTGAACTCTATGTCGTCGGTGTCCACCATGCCCGAGCTGTCCGTGTCGCTGGCCAGCGTGAACAGCTTTCCGTGCGTCTCGTGCTTGGACTCGTCGTAGAGAGGGGAGTTCAGCTCGAACAGCGTCATCTGCCTGTTGCCCGCACCCTGCGCGTACGACGTGGAAATCAGCTTCCTCAACCCGAAGCGGGTGAAGTTGGCCGCGAAGTATTTAGTGAAGTTCGACCATTCCGGGTCGTCGCACGGCAACAGAACCGTCTTGCCCCTGAACACGTCGGGGTTGTATTCCACGTAGGCGTTCATCTACGCCTCGATATCACTGTATTGGGTGTAGAACTCGTCATTCTTTGCACTTCTAGCTGCGCTCAAACTCGAATTATCCGCCATTATTTCCCCGATTGCAATAATCCCGTACTATGAAAGTATATAGTCAGCAATGACTGTACCTCTGGAGTTAGGCCTTTTCATTCCAAATTTCATTAGAAAACTGAGCTTCCCGCAAGTCAACGATTGGATACCATTCTACGGATAAAGAAAAGCCAGCCACTTGAATTACTCCAGATGGCTGGCTGTAGAACGGTGTTCTCAATGCGCTAAACAGCTAGAACCTCTACTTTTACTTCTTTATATATTTGCGGGCTCGTATGAGCATAAGAGCTCCTGCAAGAGTAGTGCAGAGCATTGCGAAGAATGCTGTAGATGTTGAAGTTCCCGTCTTTGCTAGAGTCTTTGCTTTTGGCTGCGCAGATGGTGCAGGCGTAACTGCTGGCGTAGGCGTAACTGCTGGCGTAGGCGTAACTGCTGGCGTAGGCGTAACTGCTTTGTCGTAGACGGCGTAAACAGTGATGTTGCCGATCACCTGTGTGTCGCCGGTAAACCATGTTCCTGAACCGTCTTCTGCCGTATTCCATCCCTTGAAGGTGTAACCGTCGTGAGTTGGATTAGCAGGCATAGATTGATCGGTGAGAGAATCGTTGTTTATAGTTTTTCCGCTTTCTGCACTGACTTTTGCGATCACAGATCTTCCATCCATAAAGGTGACGCGAGGATTAACACGGAATGTGTAGGTGATCAGATTTGGCTTTGAAGCATCAGCCTTGGCGTCACGGCCAGAATCGCTTTGCTTTGCAGCCATGTACCAGAAATTATGATGTGTTGTATCTGGGTCTTCTGGTGTTTGTTTAGCTATGAAATCGTATTCACCACCTAATTTTCCAGTGATGGTCAAATCCGTGTTCACTGGAGCATCATCAGTAATAAGCACGTTGTTCACGCTAAGAACTGCCTGCGATGCGGTGTTCTTAACTTTGGCATACCATTCTTTAAGAGAACCTGTATTTATGGATGACTTCTTAACGGTTACGGTTAAAGTATTACCTGATGAAGAGGCTGTGGCGGTGAAGCCTTCAAGACCTGAAATACTTACTGATGACTTGTCTGTGTATTTCATTCCTTGAGGCAAGTCTAGGGTGTAAACCAGCTCAGGATCAGACTGTGTAGATGAGTTCTCCCACCAAGAATTACCTGTTGAATTCCAGCCAGTCTCGGAATCACCGTTATCAGAACTTGCACTTGTTAAGAGAAAAGTAGAGAGTACTTGCTTAATCAGAGTGGTATCCATACTGAAGTGGATATTTTTAGTATCCCCGGCTGAGTACGCAGGTACTTGTGATGACTCAGTATTGCCATCAATAGAGAGGTCACCATAAATATTGAAATCACTCACATTCTTTATAGTGTCTGTTTCTTTGTTTATTCCCAGCGTATTTACCAGCTTTTGGTTGAGGAAAAGGGAATCCAAAGATTGTTGATATTCACCTGTTATATCCCCGCCAAACATGTCATACAGCGTATGGCGTGAGTAAATACCAGTAGTTGGAATCTTTTGGGATGATGTCAATCCCTCTGAGCTGAGCTGTGTTTGTGCAGGAGTGCGCAAACCTTGCGGATAAACTGGATACTGATCTTGCCCGGTCTCTTCAAGAGTTGGTGCCCAATAGTTATCAGAAAGAGCTGATGAAGTGAAAGATGGATCATCAGAGGAGATAGTAGAGCCATCTGCCCAAGCTGTTACTGGGATCAGGCATGCTATTGCAGCTAATGAAACGGTTAATGTTGTAAAAATCCGAGTTTTCTTCATAATAAAACAACCTTGCCTTATCGTGTTACAACAAAGGTAAGTGGCGTGGTAGTGACATTTACCATGCGAGTACCGAATGCCAAGAATCCATACTTATAGAGAGCACATTCACCTGATGCGGTAATTGTCCCCAGATTTTGTGTGGAAGTATTAGTTACTTCAACAGAATAAGGAATATTGATGCTGATAGCGTGTCCGGTTGCGCCCTGCTCAGCAGTGTATAAATCGAAGAAACCTTTGTAATCATTCCAATTGCCAAGATACATAGTGAAAGTAACAGAGTTCGTTGCAGGGTCGTAATCCGGCACTATCTTGCTGATAGTATTTGTATTCTCTGTTGCGGAGATGGCAGAAGAATCAACCACGAAGTTGGATGGGAAAGTAACCTTATAGGTTGCAACAGGGAATTTCTGCCCTTTACTAAACATAACGATGTTTTCGTATTTCTTTCCGCGTAAATCTTTTTTGCCTGCAAAAGTCGATTCATATTTCTGGTATGCACCAGCAAAAAGGTCTCCAGCCTCAACGCTTCCGCCAACATTTCCCTCATAATATGTTTTTCCATCGCGAGTAACTTCTTGCCCGGAGGAAGTAGTATACGCACTCAAATCAATGGTGCCTGTAATAGAGGTACTAGATGATGTGAATGAACTAGGAACCGCAGTGCTCGCCCAAGCCTTTGCTGGCAGGAGAGTGCAAACAAGCGCAAAGCTCATTACAAGACTCACCAAAGTGAATGTAGAACGTAATCTTTTCATAGTCTCTTCTCCAAAAACTCTATGATTTACCAAGTAAAAATAAGGTTAGCCGAATCTCTCCGCAGTGCGAGCGAATAAAATTCAGCACATCCTTTTTACCACATTCCATAATACTCCGGCAAAAGACTGCTTAGGGTCGGGTAGCAATGTTTACCCAGGCAGCAGTGTTCTTGGTAGCGGCGATTACCATGGATACCTTCTCGAGGGATATCTCATCAAAAATTACGCACCTGCAACTTTGACCCCAGTGGAATAAGTGTCGGTGAAATAAACGCGAGTGGAATACTAACATCTGCTCGAAAGCGCATGTTTTAGCTGAGAATCCGCTTCAAAATATATAAACATAAATATAAAAAGGAACCTTGCCGGTGGAATGAAAGGCAAGGTTCCTCGTGGAGCTCAGGGGGTACGTGTCGAACTCGTGCCGACTCGCGATCACCTTTTGTTGGTGGCCATGGCAGCGTGAGGCGTACTCATTTCCGCTCATACACGAGCAGAACCAGTAAGCCCGTGTAAACGTGGTCAAATCAATGGATTCGCGATAAAATATTATTGCCCCGCATGGAGCCCACGCGGGGAGGCGCAGCCGCCGATCTCGCCTGAGCGAGATGAGGACCGGACGTGAGGGACCTTATCGGGGAGATGTACCCCGGAGACATCAGGACAGGTCTCACCTGATGCAAGTGGTGGGCAACGATGCCACCACTCTGTGAGGTTCAAAATGGCTGCGATTGCCAAAATGCCCTACCTCAGCTGTATTCGCTGAGAACACTGTCTGAAGCCGGATACGGCTCAATTGCTACGCTCCGCCGTGCTATTCGCGAGGGACGTCTAGATGCCGTCCGCGTCGGCGGGAACGTCAAGGTCAGCGCTGAAGCGCTGGATGCCTATGTGCTCGCTTCAACCGAGCGCTTCACCTCCAACGGGGGTGAGCACCGATGAGCTCACAACAAAACCGCCCCGATACTCCCACTGAGGAGAGCACCGAGGCGATCAGTCCTATTAATAGCTATTCTACCACGTCGCTCGTGAGCGGTACGGTGCTGCCGACGGTCAATCAGCTCATCCTTAAAGAGGTCGCGATCTTCCTCGGTACGAAGAAGCAGAGCACGGATTGCCCTGAGGACGTGGAAATGCTCCTGCTGCACCAGATCAACGAGCGCCTGCTTGGTGAGAACAAGAAGAACGGTCTCAGGGGCAGGCTCGCTCATAGTCCGTTCAAGGTTCTTCCGCCCTCGGTGATCGCGACGTGCATCCTCGACCGCGAGCTGCGGCACACGGGTCTGATCGGTGAGTCGGAGGCGACGGCTGAGCTGGTGACCTACGAGGATGCGGGGCCTGACGAGGGCCTGTATGTGCCTGCCGAGCAGCGCATCCGTCGCTTGGCTCGTCAGTACCACTACACTATTTCGCCCAAGGATCTCAACGCCGTCGTGGAACATGTACGCGACTCGGTGCCACTGCTCGTCGAGAGCAAGGACGGCGATGTCGTGGCATTGGCGAACGGGTTGTTCGACTTACGTTCTAAGGAGCTGCGCCCGTTCTCGCCCGAGGTTGTCCTCACGTCGAAGGCCTCCGTTGCCTTCCGTGAAGACGCCACCACGTGCCCGGTGATTGATGGGTGGAGCATTGACGAGTGGATCAGGGAGCTTGCGAACGATGATCCCGAGGTCGAACGACTGTTCTGGCAGATTATTGCTGCCTTGTTCCGTCCTGGTCACGCGTTCAATAAGGCTGTTCTCTTGTACTCCTCTACCGGATCGAACGGCAAGGGCACCTTCGTCGAGCTCCTGCGGAACCTCGTTGGAGCTGGGCGAGCCGCGACGCTTTCGATCTCCGATTTCGGCGGGCCGTTTCTTCCTGAGACGCTGCGCAGTGCTTTCTGCGTCCTCTCCGATGAGAACGAAGTCGACGACTTCCTGCGGCGAGCTGGAGTGTTCAAGGCGTGGGTGACTCATGACTGGATCCGGCTCAACGTCAAGTACGGCCAAATGAGGGACATCAAGGGTCGTGGCCTGTGCGTCTTTTGCGTCAACGAGCTGCCGTCCTCGAAGGACAAGTCTGAGTCGTTCTACCGTCGTTTCGTCGCGATCCCGTTCCTCAAAAGGTACACGGGAGCGAACGAGAACACGGCGATCAAACACGACTACGTGAGGCGTACTGAGGTCCTTGAGTACGTCGCTCGCAAAGCGCTCATGTTGCCACTCTTCGACGCCTTCGTCACGCCCTCGGTGTGTGAGACCTGCTCGGCGAGATTCGCATTGAGAACGACCCGGTACTCCAGTTCGCCCAAGAGTTTCTACCGAAGTTCCGATGGGACCTGCTTCCGTGGAAGTTCTTGTACGCGGTTTACGCCGCGTGGATGCGTAAAGAGGTCCCCTCCGGTCAGGCAGTCGGCCTTCGGGAGTTCAACAGGCGAATTACGGCATACGTCGACGTCACGCCCTCGTGCGGGTGGGTTGTTCCTCGTGGTGAGGACGGCAAGCAGAAGACCATCCGCACGATGAACCGCATCGTCGGTAATGAACCCCTGGCCGTCGAGTACGACCTGAGTGACTGGATTGATATTCAACCGGTCAATGGTTCTATCCGCAAGATCGGACTCCCTCACAACATGCCAGTTTCGACCCGGGGGCTTCTGCGCGCAAACGTTGCGCTCACCGACGACGACACCGACTCCCCCGTTTTGCAGCAGCAGCGTTGATCGACGCTCAATCAGCCCAAGCAAGTAGATCAAATGAAAGGAACATCATCATGTCGAATCTCGACAAGGAAATCGCAGACGCCCTCGCGAAAGTCGAGCGTCTGAAGGAGAAGAAGCGCGTTGCCGAGGCGAAGGAGCGCGCGCGTTTCGCGGACGCGATCATGAGCATTCTCGATGAGATCGAGAACGCCGAGCAGCGAAGCGTCGAACGAGTCGAGTTCTCAGCCCGTGTGAGGTGGTGAACAATGACGAGTTCCGACGTGAGCGTTGGGGGGAGTCCAGAGGGGGCATAGCCGCCCCTCTGGCCAGCACGGATTGTCGTCAGACAGACCGTCTGCTGGCCGACGGGCGGTACCACCTCGAAGCTCGACTCAGGACGAGTCGAACGATAGGGAACCGCCCGTCCAGCCGGAGGTCACCACAACGGACGAGGTCGAAGACCAAGTCCGTGGCGGGGACCGGAGGATCGCGAGACGTGAGCCTCGCGAGTCGCGGGTGACTGCCAGGTTCTCCCAAGGAGAAGCTGCACAGCTCGCCCGCGTTGCGCAGCGCTACCGGCTCGCAGAGTCGGGAGCGATCAGGGCCGCCGTCGATTACCTCGACGGCGCGCCCGCGCCCCGCGTGATCGACCGCGACGTGCTTCATCTCGTCGCGGCGGTTAACGCCGTAGGCGTCAACGTCAACCAGCTCGCCCGGCAAGGGTGGGCTGGTGTCGAGCCGGACGTCGACGACTTGCGTCGTGCGACTGCGACGTTCCTCGCTCTAGCGAAGGAGTTGTCACGATGAGTATCACGAAGCAGACGACGACGGTGCGAGCAGCAGCGGCAATCATGTATGCACACTTCGGGAAACCTGCTGACGTGAAGCAGTCGCGTGCGGCTGCATGGCGTTCGGACTTCCGTAACCCGTACGACGCGATTACGTCTATCGAGTCAATGCTCCGAGGGAGTGGCCGCAAGAACCAGGCGCTCATGGTGATCCAGTCGTTTTCGAAGGACGAGCTTGATCCTCGTGATCCGATGACGCCGACAATCGTCGCTGATGCTGCCTATACACTCGCGAAGGAGGTTGCGCCGAACTCGCCGTGCGATGTCGTTGTGCACCTCGACAGCGACGGTGGTAATCCTCACGCGCATATCACGATCGCGAACGTGGATCTCGTGACGGGGAAAGCAGCGAGGGAGAACGGTCTTGCTCACTGGGTCTTGAGGAAGGCCAACGACAAGATCATGCGAGAGATGGGATTGCAGGTCTTGGAGCCTCACGCACTCGCTCACGACGTGAACAGATCGCGTTCCGGTGAGCACGCCGAAGAGCTCACGGTAGACGAGCTCTCGAAGAACACGTGGAGAGAGTTCCTCGCCGATCGTGTCGATGAGGCGCTGCTCGATCCTCGCTCGGTGGACTTCGACTCGCTGCGCGCCGTCGCACGCGAGCACGGCGTGAGCATCGAGAAGAAGACCAGTGCAAAAAGCGAGTCCGAGGGTCGTGATCCGAGCGTCACGTACGCCCTCGTTGACGACAATGACGAGGTGCGTAGGTTCGGTCGCTCGAAGGCCGCGTGCACGGCTCGCAAGCTCGGCGCTGATTACCAGTGGAGCGCTCTCCACAACACCATGAACGAACGCATTATGCGAGAACAGGAGATAGAAGATGTCCAGAGCTATGGAAAAGATGACCACCAGCTCAATGCCGCCCTCCGCGAGCTCAGAGCAGCTGAGGAAGATCGACGAGACGCTCCGCGTCCTCATCGACACGTTGATGAACCAGAGCGAGCGGCTGACGGCGATCGAGAAGACGCAGAGCGACCTCACGAGAACGTTGAGCTCAAAACCTTCGACCTCGGAGATCTCAGAGCTCGACTCGCTGACGAGCGACGTAAACGAGATCAAGAAGACGCTCAACAAGCAGAGCGAGACGCTGAGCACGCTCGCCGAGTGAACCGCACCCCGATTGTTGGACTGAAGAAATTCGGATTCGATGATCGGAGGTGCGGTTCTTTCGTATGCGTGAGGATCGAAGGAGACGTTACGACGACGGGTTCCGGCGCGAGGCGCCGGAACCCGTCAAGGCCGGAGCCGGCAAGGACACGCTCGCCAGACGGCTTGCCATACCGGTGTATACCGCGAGAAACTGGATCAGGCTGTACAGGTCCGGAGGCGAGGAGGCGGTCATGGGAGGCAACGGCAGCAGACGCTACGACTGGGAGACGAAGGCCGCGGCCGCGCGCGACCACGTCGAGAACGGCATGACCAAGACGGAGGTCATGGCCATGCACGGGATCGCGAGCATCGCGCCGTTGGAGCGCTGGTGCCGCGAATACCGGGCCGGAGGCCCGGAGGCGCTCAGGCCGAAGCCCAAGGGACGGCCGAAGGGCGCGAGATCCAAACCGAAACCCAGACCGACGCGCGAGCAGGAGCTCGCCGAACAGGTCGCGTACCTGAAGGCGAAGGTCGCGTACCTGGAAAAACTCCGGGCCCTGCGGGCGTCCAAGTCACGCGGCGCGAGCGAAGCGCCGTCGTCCGACTGCTCGCAGGGCGGGGACACCGGCTCGACCATCTCCTCGAGATAGCCGGGCTGCCGCGGTCCACGTACTTCTATCATCTGGCCCATCCCGCGCGGACGACGCGCCCGGACCTCGAACCGTTGGTGCGCGAGATCTGGGGACGGACGGCCAACGGGTGCGGCCACCGGCAGGTGCGCATGTGCCTGGTCCACGAGTTCGGCCAGAAGGTGTCGGCCAAGAGCGTGCTCAGGGTCATGCGCCGCATGGGACTGAGATGCGCCATCCGCTCCAGGAACCCGTGGAGGAGGTACAGCTCGTACAGGGGCGAGACGGGCGATCGCGTGCATGACCTGCTCAAACGCGATTTCACGGCCGACAGGCCGTTCGCCAAGCTCGGCACCGACGTCACCGAGTTCAGGGTCGCCGGCTCCAAGGCGTACCTCGCTCCCGTGTACGACATGGCCAGCAAGGAGATCGTGGCCTGGGACGTGAGCCGCGGTCCGGACCTCGGGCAGCAGAAGCGCCTGCTCGCCATGCTCGCGGAGCGCCTGCCCGCCGGCGCGGAGCCGGTCCTGCACTCGGACATGGGATGGCGGTACCAGCACCAATGGTGGCGGGACGAGCTCGAGCGGCTCGGCATCCGCCAGTCCATGAGTCGCAAGGGCAACTGCCTGGACAACGCGGCGACCGAGCAGGTCTTCGGCCACGTGAAGGACGAGTGCTACCGAGGCCGGGAGTTCGACTCGTACGAGCGGTTCAAGCGCGAACTGGACGCGTACGTCATCCATTGGAACACCAGACGGCGTCAGATACGACTCGAGGGACGCACCCCGGAGGAGGTCCGGAGCATGTCCCTCGCGGTCTAGGGCTGTATCCTAATTAACAACGTCCAACAAACGGGGCGCAATTCAGAGGCGACCGGGGCCTAGCCTCAGAACGATCTGTAGATGAAGACACCGCCGTCAGGGGCATCCGCGACGGTGTAGTCGAACTTGAGGTCACGAGTCCACGCTTCCCAGTTGAAGTAGCGCTGTGCCTCCTCAGGCCAGCCGTCAATTAAGCCGATATCCTCAGCCAGCTGGACAGCGTAGTCAGCGAATGACTCCCAGCAACCGCAATATCTCTCCTCGAAGTCGGACGCGCTCGGCAGGTTATCGCCGCCTGCGACGTAGCAGCCGGTCTCCACCCAGGCGAGCAATGCAGGCCACTGCACTTCTCCGACCTCATCGAACAGCTCACCCCACTGCACAGCAGTGGTGGGTGACATCTCGCCGGTTCCGACGGGGAACCCCTCGTGATCGAAGACCCATAGTTCTTCGTGATCTGTGGGGGTTCTGGTGCAGGTCATTAGGCGTAGCCTCATCGGCATCTTCTGCAGGGAACCACCGTCCATTAAGTACACCCGTGTTATAGCAGGCAAGGCAGCCGATCCAGACCGACGGACGAACAGTAGTTTGAGTAGTCATTTCAACCTCCCGAGTAGGTGGAGGTGAGGCCGGGCAGTCCAGCTCGGGTAAGGACGCTCACAAACGACCTCACCTCCGACAAGCAGCTCGGGGTCGCACTGCGACCCGCGCTCCCAGGCGTGAGAGTTCTTAGAGACTCAACCACTTGGCGAGCTCGCTGCGCGAGCAACGCCCCTTAGCGCCCCTTCGGGGCGACGACGACATTCATCCGAATCGGCGAGACCTATCACTCTGCATCGAGCACGTGAGGCGGGGAAAAGCGGGCGATGTCAGTGCCTCAGGCAACACCCGGTGTAACGCTTGTAACGTCTGCGTAACGCTTATTCGGGAGCAGACGTTACACCTTGAAACACTCACTTAACGGGCAAAACGAACCGGATTTTGTCTGATGTAACGCTGTAACGCCTGATTCTAAAAAGTGTCGCGCGCAGAAGATAACCGGACCCAACACATGCGCACTTGTATACAGAGAGGTTTTTAGGTCTTGAGCGTTACAGCGTTACAAAGTGAAGATTCGGCTGAATTACCAGGCAAAAAGGTGTCACGCTTTTGCGATTTAGATGTTACGGAGGCGTTACAACATGGGCAGAAGCGTTACAAGTCGCATGGGGCTCTCGGTGGGTACCAAGGGCAGGCTCTCCGCCCCCCCCCTTCACCTTCCCCACGAGGTCATGCACGATTGAAGATGATCTTGCGCCCCGCAGGGGCGCTGTGCAGCTTTCTCTTATCGCGCCCATTAGAGCGCGGTCTTGTGTATGGTCGAAAGCTCCACCTCATACCCTAGCCTGACTTGAGCTTCTGCCTATCGCGCGTTGCCGTTGGTAGACTTGCCCGATAATGACCAAATACGATCAATTGAAGCGGGGGTGAAGGTGAGACTCTACTCGGACTACAACGACAACCAGATGGTCGTCGCCTATTACAGGTATTCATCCTCCTCGCAGAACGAGGCGAGCATCGAGCAGCAGCGCGAGATGGTGCAACGTTGGGCAAAGTCACAGGGTCTCGTCGTAGTTAATGAGTACGAAGACGCGGCGAAGACCGGCACCAACGCTGACAGGCCGGGCTATCAGTTGATGCTCCACGAGCTACCCAAGATCAAACCTGCCTACGTCGCGGTTTGGAAGAACGACCGCCTTGCTCGCGACCGCGCCGAGCTGCTCCTCATCAAGCAGGCCATCAGAGCTGCCGGGGCACGTGTTCACTACATCGAAGGGATATCCCCCACCGACTCCCCGGACTCCGTGCTCATGGAAGGGGTCGCAGACGCGTTCGCCGAGTACTACTCACTCCAGCTCTCAGCCAACATCCGACGAGGTCAGCGCTACAACGCCGAGCGAGCCCTCTCCAACGGCCACAAGATCTTTGGTTTCACTGTGGACCAGGACAAGCGCTACATCCCGGACACGGAAACGGCTCCCATCGTCACGCAGATCTTCCACGACTACGCCTCGGGCGTGTCCATGCAGAAAATCTGTGACCAGCTGAACGCCTAGGGAATCCGTACGACGCGCGGATACAGGTTCACTCCGAAGAATCTCAATAAGATGCTCAAGAATCGCGCCTACATTGGCGAGTACGCCTACGGAGGGCACATCCATGAGGACGGGATGCCTCGCCTCGTTGATGACCTCACGTTTAATGAAGTCCAACGCCGGTTCGAGATCAACAAGCGTCGCGGGGCAAAGACCAAAGCCCAGCTCGCTGCTCAAGGCGAGAATGCACCCGACTACTGGCTCACAGGCAGGGCATACTGCCTCACCTGCGGCGGGCCGATGGAGGGTGTGAGTGGCACCTCGAAGACCGGCAAGACGTATCGGTATTACTACTGCCTCAATCAGCGCAAAAAGAAGTGCTCAGCCAAGACCGTCCGCAAGGACGAAATCGAGGTAGGGATTGAGGAGGTCGTCACCTCTTTCCTCGCAGACCCTGAGATGCTGGCCTCGCTCGCTGTTGATCTAGCCGATCATTACCGGCAGACCCACGGACGTGGAGATGAAATCTTCAAGGCATTGGAAGCTCGGCGCGCAGACGCGGAAAAGAAGCTCGCCAACTTCGTCAAGGCCATCTCCCAAGGCATCTTCAACGAGACCACCGCCGAAGCCATGCGCTCCCTGGAAGAGCAAAAGCATGAGCTTGACGCCGCGATCCAGGCCGAGCATGTGAAGGGCCACGCTCTACGAGGACGAGGCTTCCATCGGCACGTTCTACAAAAGGTTCGCCGAGGCGACCATTGACACACCCGAGACCCGCGACCAGCTCTTCGAGTACTTCGTGGACAAGGTATTCATCGGGCGTGAGCAGATCATCATTGCATCCTATTTCCATGACAGCGCAACGCCCATAGAGTTCGAGGACCTAGAAGAAGCGCTCACCAGCGGACATAGAGCGGGGGAAGCGCGAACCTACGCTCGAAAGCGAGAGTTCGACACTTCCCCCTCAGGTGGAGCTAAGGGGATTCGAACCCCTGACCCTCTCCATGCCATGGAGATGCGCTACCAGCTGCGCCATAGCCCCGTGGAGCTAGCCGGGTTCGAACCGGCGACCCTCTGCTTGCAAAGCAGATGCGCTACCAGCTGCGCCATAGCCCCATAGTTGAAAAAAAGCGGCCGCGCCGCTCTTAATCACTGTGGGCCCGGGAGGACTTGAACCTCCGACCTCATCCTTATCAGGGATGCGCTCTAACCACCTGAGCTACGGGCCCAACTCGCTGTACCCTCAAGCACAACGAATTAAAATATTACCCGAAGCATTTTGAAAGTCAACTCAGGGGTGTATTTCGGCGTGTCGCAAGATGGCGTATCGGCGAACTGGAAGAATCGATCCGAAAGAGAAACCTATCTGAAAGATGATGTATGACCCGGGCATGCGACACAATGGCAGGCATGTCATACAGCCGTCAACCTCATGCCCGAAGTGATAGAGGAAGGGTACGCAACCGCAATCGGATACTCTCCGAGAAGAATGCAGAAATAGCGGGAATGACGGTACATATCATCCGCAAACCAATCAAGAATATGTATCTGCGGATCAAACCGCCGAATGCCGACGTCGAGATTTCGGCACCGCAACGGATATCTGCAGATACCATCGAACGATTCGTGATCGAACGAAGATCCTGGATCGAACGGGCACGGCAGAAGATGCTGCTGGCGCGGGAGATGGAAATCCGACGTGGGAAGGCGTTATCGGAGCAACGCGGCTTATCGGACGGCAATCCCGGCGGTCCGCTGACCTTCGTCTGGAATGATGAGAACAAGGCACAGGCGCGGCACAACATCGATGCTCGACTGCCGGCCCTGCTTGCGATATGGGGGCCGGTTATCGGTCGCGAGCCTACACATATCACTTTGCGTATCATGACATCCCGCTGGGGCTCATGCACGCCCCGAACCGGTCGTATCCGGCTGAATCTGCAGCTAGGCCTGATGAATCCGAAATTTTTGGAATACGTACTGGTACATGAGATGACCCATCTATGGGAGAACGGGCACGGAGCCGGCTTCCAGCGACGTATGGATGCCTATCTGCCGCAGTGGCGCCAACTGCGACGAGACATCAACCGGCATGTAGTGCTGTAGGCACATCGCATGCCGTGAAACACGATGCGGAACACCTCGTGAAAAACCGAAGGTGCCGCCGACCGCAAATCGGTCGCCGGCACCTTCATCACGGGCGTGAAAACTCAATCAGGCCAAATGGCTACGCATGAACCACTGGAACTTCTCAAGCTCCTGCACATGGTCCTGCATGATGTTGGAGCTGATGATATCCAACTCGTCCAGTTCGGTGATGGCCGTACGGCTCGCCTTGATGAACTCGCTGTAATAGGAGTCAAGGGCCTTGAGATAGTCAAGGGTGTTGACCCGGCCCTCCAACTCGAATTTCGGCCAAGTGCGGAAGCGGGTAATCGCATCCGCGCGTCCATCGGGTGAGCCTCCCAAAGTGGCGATGCGCTCGGCGGTCTCGTCGGCCATGTTGAGTACGGCCTCAACCTGCGGATCGATCATTTCATGTACGGCGATGAAATTCTCCCCGGTCACGTTCCAATGCGCATGCTTCAACACCAGTGCGGCTTCCTGCTCCTGGCTCAGGCGGTTCTGCAGAATGCCGATGATCTTTTCCGAGGCGGCCTCGTCGAGCCCCGGAACAATGAATGTCAATGCCATGATCGCTGTCCTTCCGTTCAATGGGATTGCGTGCATACGGTGTGCGCAATTCAAGTCTAGAAAAGGCGGAAGGTACTGGATAGTCTGTAAGCCGAAGGCAGAGGGACGGCCTACTCGTTGTCGGTATGACGGCGTACCTCGATGGTTTCGATGCGTCGGCCGTCCACATTGGGGATGGTCATGTCGTAGCCGTCATCGGAGGTGAGTACGTCGCCGACCTCGCCCATTTTGCCGGTATGTGCGAGAAAATAGCCGGCTACCGTCTCATAGGGGCCATCTTCCAGTTCGATGCCGGTCAGATCGGCGAAATCCTCAATCGTCATACCGCCCTCGATGGTGGCCACACCGTTCACGAATGCGGTGCGTTCGCCGCCCTTCTCCTCGGGTAGATCGTATTCGTCGCGGATGTCGCCGACAAGCTCCTCGGTCATGTCTTCCAGCGTGACGATGCCGTCGGTGCCGCCATATTCGTCGATGACGACCGCCAGATGGATGCCGCGCTTGCGTAGCAGTTCAAGACTTGGCAGCAGTTTGGAAGTGCCCGGCAGGGAGATGCCCTCGCGCGTCACGTCGGCTACGGTCTTCGCTTCCGGATCGCGGATGTCGAGCAGGTCGCGCACATGCACGAAACCGAGTACGTCGTCGAAATCCTTGCCGGTCACGGGGTAGCGGGAATACGGCATTTCGCGTACATAGGCGGCTGCTTCGCCAATCGGCATGCTGCCGTCCAGGAAGACCACGTCGGCACGAGGACGCATGACTTCGGCCACAATCGTCTCGGAAGCATCGAATACGTCGTCGAGAATGGTGCGTTCGTCCTTGCTGAGATTGGTGTTGGTGTTGACGAGCACGCGCAGCTCCTCATTGGAAACCTCGCTGTCGGTCTCATTCGGGTCGAAGCCGAGCAATCGCACAATGCCGTTCGTATTCTTGCCAATCAGCCAGATGATCGGCTTGCAGACCTTTGCGAACACATGGATGGCCGGCACCACGGCCCGTGCGATCTGTTCGTTGCGTTGCATGGCGATGCGTTTCGGCACCAGTTCGGAGATGACGATCGAACAATATGAGATGATCAGCGTCAGCACGATGGTGGTCAGGGGAGCGGCCACGCTTTTTGGCACGCCCCAACCTTCGACGACCGGTACGATATACGGCGCTATCGAGGATTCGCCGAACGATGCGGACAGAAAGCCGGACAGCGTCACGCCGATCTGTACGGTCGACAGAAACGTGTTCGGATCGCGTGCGATCTGCGCCACCCGCTTGCCTCGAGCGTCTTCCTGTTCCATCTGGTCGATCTGCGATCCACGCAGGCTCACCAACGCAAGTTCGGTGCCGGCGAATACGGATCCAAGCAATAGGAAGATGAAGATCAGCAGGATGTTCAAGCCAAGTGACATGCTTCCAATCTAAAGCAACGGCATGTCAAACGTCATTTCAGAAGCTCAGCACCTCCACCTTGCCGGAGTCCAGCTGATAGCGGGCGCCGACGATCATGAGTCGGTCGGAGGCGAGTGCCTGCTGAATCGATTCGGAGTGCTCGACCAACTGTTCGATGGTGCGTGCAATGTGTACGCGTTCGAAATCCTCATTGGATTCGAGCTCCGATTCGTGCGCCTGCCAGATGGAGAAGCCGACGGTGCGCAGCATAATCGAATCGGCATTCATGATGCGTTCGTCAAGATCGGCGACGCTGTCGGCTGCCATGAGCGAATCCTCGGCACTGGCGGTCAGATTGTGCAACAGGGCGTCGTATTCCTTGACGGCCTGTTTGATCGCACCGCAATTCTGGTGGCCGAGCACTACCAGCAGACGTACGCCGAGTACGTCCACCGCGTAGTCCAAGGAAGCGATCACAGCGTTGTCGATGACTTGGCCCGCGGTGCGTACGGTGAACAGATCGCCGATACCTGCGTCGAAGATGATATCGGGACTTACGCGTGCGTCGGAGCAACATAGCACGGCCGCGTCCGGCTCATGCGTGTCGATGAGCGCCTCACGCGCCTTGGCGCTGCGGTTCGGATGTTCCGGCCTGCCTTCCGCGAATCTGCGATTGCCGGCCAGCATGCGGCTCCATACGCCGCTTGCCGTGCCCTCGACGTCATTCTGGTCCACAAACAGTTCGTCATCCGCCATTGATGTGACCTCCATTGTTTAGGCTAGGAACATCATACGGTTCGGACTGGCCGTTTGTTTGCCATATGCGTTATTTCACCTTGATGACGTCGATAAGGTTGTTGGTGAGCCATGTGCCTATGGGGAAGAGGCCTTCAACGTCACGCATGTCGGTTGATACCAGTCTGTCCTTGACGCTGGCGTAGTCCACCGTGCCTCCGGACTGCAGGTCGGTGAGATCCGCATACTTCGCATCTGTTTGCGGTGAAATGTCGCTGCCTGGCGATGCCGCGATGACCGGATACTGGTATGCCCACACTTCGATATGCTGGGCGGACGTCATCGGTACCCAACCGATGACGGATCTACCTATATCGCCCATAGCTATCGGTTTCTCGCCATTGGCGACGCGGATATTGCAGATCGGATGATCCATGTCCGGATAGGCCTTGGACAGCAGCGTTACGGTATCGCCGTCCACATGCGCCGTGACACGGTCCCGCCAGTACTCCGGCATGTCGAATTCGTATGATTGCGCCTCCACATGCAACGCTGGTTCCGGTGACGGCGATTCGGTCTCGGATGGTGTGGCCTGCTTGTTCGTCTGCTCTTGCGATTGCGAGGATTGCTTTGCCTGTGGCTGTGATGTCTTGGTCTTCGTGCTCGCAGACGTTGCCACAGTTGCGGGTTTCGTGCCCCACATACCCAGACTGTGAGTGATTGCAGCACCCGTCACCGCCAGTGCGGATATGAGAATGATTGCGATGATTGTGGTTGTACGTTTTCCCGCCTGCGCCGCGGGATGCACACGTTTCATGGAAACCTCCTTGTCTCCATCTCAATGCTACCCCGGGAAGCGGGTCATGCCCCCGAATGCAAGAAGCCCTCGTCCGGTTGGATGGGCGAGGGCTTCCAAGGGATCTGGAGCGTGAATCAGCCGGTGTTCTGCAGGCCTGCAGCAACGCCCGAAACAGTGCACAGGATCAAGTAGGTGTAATTCTCCTGCTGACCGTGGGTCAGTTCTTCCTTGTCCACCTGCTTGCGCAGCGAGCCGAGGGCGAGCACCTGGGTAACGGATAGCGCGTCCACATACGGCGAGCGGATGCGGATGGCCTGACCGAGCACGTGGCGGTGCTGCAACGGCCACTCATCGCCGACGATCTTGAGCACCCATTCGCGGGTGAGCTCCATCTCGTCGAGCACCTTCTTATTGAGGTCTTCACGGTCGCCGAGCGCCAAATACATCTTGGCGATGCGTTCGTCGGTCTTGGCCAGCGACATCTCGATGTTGTCGATGAACGTCGAGAACAGCGGCCATTCCTCGTATGCCCGACGCAGGGTCTTAAGGTCGCCGAACTGCTCGCATGCGGTGCCGAGACCATACCATGCGGCCAAATTGATGCGTGCCTGCGCCCAAGAGAAGATCCACGGAATGGTGCGCAAATCGTCGAGGGACTTGGCACCGAGACCACGCTTGGCAGGGCGGGAACCGATTGGCAGCAGGCCGATTTCGGTAAGCGGCGTGACGGTGGAGAACCACGGGGCGAAATCCGGCGTATTGAGCAGGTCGAGGAAGCGGTTATGCGCGGCCTCGTCGAGCTTGTTCGCCATGTCCGCATACTTCTCGGTCATGTCGGTGTTGCGCTTCTCCACGCTCGGAGCGGACTGCAGCAACGTCGCGGCTGCGACGGATTCCACGTGGCGGATGGCCAGCGCCGGGTTGCCGTAGCGTGCGAAGATGACCTCGCCTTGTTCGGTGAGCTTGAAACGGCACTTTACGGAGCCGACCGGCTGTGCGAGCACGGCACGGTTGGCCGGGCCGCCACCACGGCCGACGGCGCCGCCGCGACCGTGGAACAGGGTCAGGTCGATGTCGTGCGATTCCGCCCACTTGGCGATACGCTCCTGTGCGGAGTGCAGGGCCAGCGTCGCAGAGGTCGGGCCGGCGTCCTTCGAGGAGTCGGAGTAGCCGAGCATGACTTCGAGCTTGCCGCCGGTGGCCTTCAGACGGGCCTGTACCTCCGGGATCTTGATCATGTCTTCGAGCACGTCCACCGAGTTCTGCAGATCCTCGAGCTGTTCGAACAGCGGAATCACGTCGATGGTCGGAACATCCTCGGGATGGGAGAACGCAAGGCGGTTCAGCTCATACACGTCCTTGATGTTCTGGGCGCTCTTGGTGAAGGAGATGATGTAACGGCGGGCGGCCTTGATGCCATTGCGCTTCTGGATGGCGCCGAGCGCACGGAAGGTGTCGAGCACCTCGTGGGTCATCGGCTGCAGCGGTCCACGTTCGCCGTGCAGACCATGCTCGCGGATGTCTTCCAGCGCGCGCGAATGCACCACGGAATGCTGACGGAACTCCATCTCGACCATATGGAAGCCGAAGGTTTCCGTCTGCCAGATCAGATCCTGCACCGGGCCGTACGCGGAACGCTTGGCGTTGGCCGCAGCCAGGGAACGCTGGACGATCTTCAGATCCTCCAGGAATTCATCGCAGGAGTGGTACATCAGGTCGGTGTCACGCTCGATGGTGTAGTGCAGACGGTCGGCCATGACCAGCATGACGGCGCGATGCATTTCCTTGGTGGAAATCAGGGCGGCCTTGTCGGTGAGCCTCTCGCTCATCTCCTTCTGGTGGTTCCACAGGCTCTTGAGCTCGTCGCTTGGCGGAGTGGTGCCGGCCTCCATCGTCAGGTTCTTGCCGACGGTGCGGGTCTCAATCTCCAGTGCGCCCAGCACATGATCACTGAACTTGCGGGCCACCTGACGGCTTACCTTGGCGGTGACATTCGGGTTGCCGTCGCGGTCGGAACCGATCCAGCTTCCCGGATGGAAGAACGCCGGGCACATCGGCGGAACTAAGCCTGCCTTGTCGCCAAGCACCCAATCGTCGAAACGACGGTAGACCTGGGGAATGGTATAGAACAGCGTGTTGTCGAAGATGTCGAGAATCGTATCCGCTTCCTCGACAGGGGTCGGCTTCTTCAGCGCGATCGGGGAAGTACGGAACAAGGCGTCGATCTCATTGAACAGACGGCGGGAATTTTCCTTCTTGTCCGAGCCGCCGAGCAGCTTATGCGCCTCAAGCAGGCGGGAGATGCGGCGGATCTTGCCTTCCACGGCCTTACGGCGCGCCTCGGTCGGATGTGCGGTGAACACCGGGTGGAACTCGAGCTTGTCGAGCAGATCCCTGGCCTTGGCCGGACCCAGCTCGTTGATGAGCTGATGATAGGCGCCGGTCATTTCGTTCACCGGATCGACGGCCTGGTTCTCGTCCACGGCGGTTTCGCGCTTGTGCAGCACGGAGACTCGGTAGTTCTCCTCACACAGGTTGGCCAGATGGAAATATGTTGCGAATGCACGAGCCAGCAGCTGGGCGTCATGCATGTCCAGCTTGTCGACGGTGTTGACCACGTTCTGCAGATCGTCCTGATCGGGGTTGGTGTCCGTCAGAATGCCGGCGAAGCGTTCGGCGCTGGCGTTCAGGGCATAGCCACGAACTTCATCGAAGCTTGCCAACAGCTGTTCGTCGAATTCGCCGAGGACTTCGCGAAGAATCTGCAGGCACAGATCCATTTCCTCTTTGAGAGATGCTGGAAGATCGCGCTCTTCGGGACCCTTGGTTCCGGTGCCGGACGAGACAATGGCCGCGTCCGCTGGCGTGATCTGTTGATCGTTGGTTGTCATCAGACCTCCTTCTCCAAACCATCGGGTTGCTCGGTCTGTCGGTCCTTCGCGGCTCCTCCGCGATTGTTTTGGCCGTCTGTTGCGAGCCCACAGCCCTAAGTTTGGTTAAGTAATGCGTGAACATTGTAGGCGTGCGTAATCGACACTTGTATTACGAACCCGTGTGATCTGTCCGTATTCCGGGCAATGAATGTCCGAAAAATGAAATCGGGGGAGCGGAAGAAAACCCTGCGGCCAGTCCCCGCGCTAGACCTGAATGGTGTGAGCTCAGAACATCAACATGACGAGAACGCTGAAAACAGTGCGAAGGCCGTCAGCAAATTCCATACTCATTCCATTCCTCTCGACATGGAGGACATCGAACGTGACTGGGACAAGCCGGTTACCGAAGCCGGCATCGCAGCCAAGGCAAGTGTGATCGTACGCGTCGGCATGCTCGATCTGGGCGCAGGTACGGGAAGCTTCCGCGTGCGCGAAATGATGCATCGCATCGCCTATCCGCTCGGCGTTCACGTACGGGCGGACGTGAATCTCACCGACATCGAAGCCTCCTGCACCGATGGCAAGGACCGCATCACGGAAGTCATCGACCTGCCGACCACCGGCGTCAACACCGAACGCATCTGGCTGCTTGAACACTTCGCCGACTGGTTCAATGTCAATCTCGGCAAGGGTTCCATGTATCACAGCCAATCCGGTGTTTCCGAAGGGCTGATGCAACATCTCGACAAAAAGGACGCCTCGCAGGTCTCCGCGGAACTGTCGAAGAAACTCAAGGAACAGCAGAAGGCCGAACAGAATCAGGAAGGTTCCGACGATCCGGTACTCGACGCGCTGGAGATGGTGACGGAACGTGCCAAGGACGAAGAATCGCTCGCACACCCGTTGCACCTACGCGACATCGAAGAGGCCGAATATCGTTCCGACCACGCCAATTCGGCACAGTGGCAGGATACGGCACACGGACGATTCAAGGATCGCCATCACAAACCGCCGAAAGGCCAGTACGCACAGCATTTCGACCATGTAGGCAAGGCCGAGGACGACCAGGCAGGCATCACCGTGCGCCAGGCGCACGAGCGACTCGACATGATCGAACATCGCAAGCCGCTTTATTCCCCGGCGTTCGCCGGATTCGCCTCGGCCTGCGCCTGCGCATCCTTCGTGTTTTTGCTCGGCGGCGGCCCCTTCGACATGGTCGGCGCCTTCATCGGTGCCGGTCTCGGCCATTGGCTGCGTCGGCGTCTGTTCGCCCATCATCTCAACCAATTCTTCGTGACCTTCGTATGCGTGGCCGTCGCGGCGCTCGCCTGCACCGGCACATTGCGACTGATCGGGCTGTTCAACCCGATAGCGCTGCAGCACGACACCGCCTACATAGGTGCCATGCTGTTCGTGATCCCAGGCTTCCCACTGATCACCGGCGGCCTTGATATGGCGAAGATCGACTTCCCGTCAGGCGTGCAGCGCATCACCTATGTGTTCTGCATCATTCTGATGGCCACATTGGCGGGATGGATGGTCGCCTCCATCGTGCATCTGAATCCGCAGGGATTCGAGCCTCTCGGCCTCGATCCCGTAATCAACTGCCTGCTACGCATGGTGTTCGCGTTCATCGGCGTATGGGGATTCTCCGTAATGTTCAACTCCCCGCAGCGTATGTGTCTGGTCGCCGCGACCATCGGCATGATCACCGACACCCTGCGTCTGGAAATCGTCGACATGGGCATTCCCGCCGAAGCCGGCGCCTTCATCGGTGCGTTGCTTGCCGGTCTGCTGGCCTCCGCATGGCGCTCCGCAGTGCATCATGGTCTGCTGGCCCCGCATCTTGGCTATCCGCGCATCTGCCTGACCGTACCGTCCATCGTGATCATGGTGCCCGGCCTATACATGTATCAGGCCATGTTCCATCTCGGCCAGTTCGATACGCTGAATGCGTTGGATTGGGCATTCAGGGCCTTCATGGTGATTCTCTGCCTGCCGATCGGACTTGCGATGGCACGAGTGATAACCGACAAGTCCTGGCGTTACGACATCTGAGGTCCTGCCATCGGAGGATCACGCATTATGCTCTCGCTCTGGGATGCAATGTTGCGGCGGCGTGTGATACTCAGTCAAGAGGTTACCAAAAGCACACATTGTTAAGAGGGAGAGGTACGTGGTCTCCAAAGATTTCTGGGTACTGCTGGCCATGGTCATCTATTTCGTGGCCATGCTCATCATCGGATTCGTCTATTCCAAGCGGTCCAACTCATCCACACGCCAGTACTTCGCGGGTGGTCGTGGCGTCGGCCCGTGGCTGACGGCTCTAAGCGCCGAAGCCTCCGATATGAGCGGCTGGCTGCTCATGGGATTGCCGGGCGTCGCCTACTTCACCGGTGCCGCCGATCCGTTATGGACGGCGTTGGGCCTGGCCATCGGCACCTATCTGAATTGGAAACTCGTGGCCCGACGTCTACGTCGCTATTCGGTGGTCGCCGGTGATGCCATCACCATCCCAGACTTCTTCTCCAAACGTTTCCACGATAGGAAGAACATCGTCTCCACGATTTCCGCGCTCATCATCCTCGTGTTCTTCTGCGTGTATGTCGGCAGCTGCTTCGTAACCGTCGGCAAACTGTTCTCCACGTTGTTCGGCTGGGACTACCATCTGACCATGGTGATCGGCGCGGCCGTCGTGTTCGCCTATACCGTCATCGGCGGCTACCTGTCCGTGGTGGTGACCGACTTCATCCAAGGCCTGCTCATGTTCTTCGCGCTGGCCGTGGTCTTCGTGGGCTCAGTGGCCTCCGCGGGTGGTGTCGACAACACCGTGGCCTTCCTGAAGGCCATTCCGGGCTTCCTGGACGGCACACAGATGGCCACGCCGGTCCTCAACGATGCCGGCGAGCAGATCGTCAAGGCCGGGCAGGCCATGTTCGGTGCGCCAACCGACTACGGTGTGATCACCATGATCTCCATGCTGGCGTGGGGCTTGGGTTACTTCGGCATGCCGCAGGTGCTCGTGCGCTTCCTGTCCATCCGCAGTTCCGAGGAAATCAAGAAGTCCCGTATCATCGCCACCACATGGTGTGTGATTTCACTTGCATGCGGCGTGTGCATCGGCCTGGTCGGCCGTGCCATGATGCCGACACAGTTCGCTACGCAGGCCGCCGCCGAAAACATCTTCATCGTGGTGGCTCGGGCACTGTTGCCGAGCTTTATGTGCGGCGTCGTCGTATCCGGCATCTTCGCCGCATCCATGAGCTCCTCGTCGAGCTATATGATCATCGGCGCCTCCGCAGTCGGCGAGAACATCTTCCGTGGACTGCTCCATCGCAAGGCCGCCGATCGGCAGGTCATGATGGTGGCGCGCATCACGCTGCTGGTCATGTTCCTCTTCGGCATCGTGGTCGCCTTCGACCAGAACTCTTCGATCTTCCAAGTCGTTTCGTACGCTTGGGCCGGCCTTGGAGCATCGTTCGGCCCGCTGATGCTGACTGCGCTGTATTGGCGCCGTACCAACAAGTATGGTGCCATTGCCGGCATGATTTCCGGCACCGCGATGGTGCTCATCTGGCACAATCTCATCAAGCCGATCGGCGGCGTGTTCGCCATCTACGAGCTACTGCCGGCCTTCATCGTTTCACTGCTGTGCATCGTGGTGGTCTCATTGCTCACACCGGCGCCGAGCGCAGAAGTGCTGTACGAATTCGATCATTATCTTGACGATCCGAACGATCGTAAGGTCGATGACGATCTGGTCGCCGCTGAAATCGCGGCGGGGGAGCGTCGCGCGCAGATGTAAACGCATATTTCTTCTATCTGCGTTATAGATGGCGGATGCAACAACCTTGAGGGCGAATACTCGCGCGATATATACCCCCTAACTACTTGGTTCCTGTAACCATCCGCCATCTATAGTGCAGATATGAAGATGCCGGATCGTGAATTCACAATCCGGCATCTTCTGTTTGTTGGCGTCTCAGTAACGCATGCCCATGGCCTCGCGTACCTGCTCCAGCGTTTCGTCAGCGATTTCGTTCGCACGCTTGTTGCCATCATGCAGGATGTCGCGGATGGAATCCATGTCCTTGGCCAGCTCGGCACGGCGTTCACGGTGTGGTGCCAGGAACTCGTTCACGGACTCGATCACGTACTGCTTCAGCGCACCTGCACCGGAATCGCCGATCTCTTCGGCGATCTCCTTCGGATCACGTCCGGTCACCAGGCCGGCGGTGGTCAGCAGTGCGGAAACCTGCGGGCGGGCAATCGGATCGAAGGTGATGCGTCGCTCGGAATCGGTTGGGCTCTTCTTGATCAGCTTGGTGGTTTTCTCGGCGGTGGCGCCCAGCATGATGGAATTGCCATAGGACTTGCTCATCTTGCGACCGTCCAGACCCGGGATCTCCGGCGCCTCGGACAGGATCGCGGCCGGCTCGGGGAACACAGGATGCTTCTTGGCGTAGCGTTCGTTAAAACGACGGGCGATGGTGCGGGTGATCTCGACGTGCGGCAGGTTGTCTTTGCCAATTGGGACCACGTTCGCCTTGCAGAAGAGAATGTCGCATGCCTGATGCACCGGGTAGGTGAGCAGCAGGCCGGTCAGTGCGTGGCCGGAGGCTTCCATCTCGGACTTCACGGTCGGGTTGCGGTGCAGTTCGGCTTCTGTGACCAGCGACAGGAACGGCAGCATGAGTTGGTTCTCGGATGGGACGGCGGAATGCGTGAAGATCATGGTCTTGTTCGGGTCGATGCCGGCGGCCATGTAGTCGAGCACCAGGTTGAGCACGTTGTCCTCGATGTGCTCGGTGGTGTCGCGGTCGGTGATCACCTGATAGTCGGCGATGATGATGTTGGAGTTCACTCCGCGGTTCTGCATGGCCACGCGTTCGCGAATGGATCCGAAGTAGTGGCCCAGATGCAGGCGGCCGGTCGGTCGGTCTCCGGTCAGCATGGTGAACTTGCCCGGATTCTCCTCCAGTTTGGCCAGCGTCGCGTCGGAACGTTTCTTCGCGGCGAGGAAGCTTGCGCTCATTTCATTGCCTGCAGCGGTGATCTGCTGTTCCTGGGTGTCGTCCGTCATCATGTGTCCTTTTTCTACGAAAATAAACGATTTTATCGTAAAAGTCTGAGCCGACAACGAAACGGGGCTCAACAAGTGGTACTCTCGTGTTTGATGAATTGATAGCACAGTAATCCTCAGGGGGTCAGATGGGCCGCGGACGTCAGAAAGCCAAACAGCAGAAAATAGCCCGAAAGCTCAAGTACCTGACCACCGACACCGATTACGATGAGCTTGCCAAGGAGCTTGGTGCACAGGAGCCCGGTTCGGGTTCTTTTGACCCCTTCGCCGACATCGAAACCAAATATGCTCAACATGCGGACGGCGAACATGAATCCGCCGACGATGAGCAGCGGTCTTCCGGGCCTGCCGATGATCTCGATGAGTATGCCAAGTGGGCCGCCGAAGCCGCGGCGAAGGCCACCAGCGGTGAGATTCCGGTGACCAAGGCCGCCGCACCCAAGCCGCACAAGCCCATCCCGATGCCGGTGCCCAGTGCGCTGAAGCCGAAGAAGCAGGACTGACTGCATTTGTACACACTTGAAAAGCCGTGGTCGAACAAGATGATTGTTCGACCACGGCTTTTTCTTATGTTCTCCCTTAATGATCCTATGCAAGCCTATACGAGCGGCAGCAGATCGCTCAGGTCGTCGCGTTCGCCGACGGCGGTGATGCGGCCGGCCTCCTTTTCCTCGGCCCAGCTGGTGATTCCGGTGGCCAGACGCATCCACACGTCCGGTTCCAGCTCGATGACGTCGGGAGGTGTGAGATTGTGCGGATCCGAAGCCGGTCCATCCAATATTTTGATGGCTCCCCACGGCGCCACCCGTACTTCCACGCCTTCGCCGGGTGCCTTGTTCTCCAGCAGATGCAGCGAGTAGCGCACTGCCATCGCCCATGTTTGCCGTGGCAGTTTCGGTGAGAGATTCAGCTTGAAGTCAAATGCCCCCATATCGTCGGCCGGCATCTGATCGGTGATGATGCGCCTTGCCGTTTGCAGCCAGTTTGCAAACGCTTCATGTCCTTTGTTGAGATCCTGTTCTCGAATAACAGCCATAGACGGTATTTTGCCGCTGATAAGCGACTAAGATGGGTGTCTGCGGACAACGTGGTCATAATTCAAAAGGGGCGTGTTGAGGGGAAATTACAAGTGATACTGACCATCGTTTGCACTGTTTTTTGCAGTGTTTTGCAAACGAATGCCATTATGTAATCACTTGCAATTTCATCTTTTTATGATTACGTTGTATGCTGAATTTGAGAACGTATGCATAGTGTTACTAAGTGTTCATACTGCCGTATACGCAAGGACGCTGGGGCAAGGCATAATGTTCAGGGAGAGTAATCCGTCAAAGGGAGTCAATCAATGACCGAAATTACCGCACCAAAGTCCCCCGTTACCGCGGCCGAATTCGCGGACGAGATTCGCGAGCAGCTGAAGTACACGCAGGGCGTCACGCCGGAGCAGGCCAAGCCGGCCGATGTGTATATCGCAGCTTCGGCGGCGATCCGTCGCCATCTCGTGGACTCCTGGATGAAGACCCAGGCCGACATGGTCAACGGCAACACCAAGGCCGTCGGCTACCTGTCCGCCGAATTCCTGATGGGCAAGCAGCTGCGCAACGCGCTGCTCAACGCCGGCCTGACCGAACAGTTCAACGAAGCCGTCGAAGCTCTCGGCTTCTCCGTGCAGGATGTCGTCGACGCCGAATACGAGCCGGGCCTCGGCAACGGCGGTCTGGGTCGTCTGGCCGCCTGCTTCATCGATTCCCTCGCTTCCTTGGGCGTACCGGCATTCGGTTATGGCATCCAGTACAAGTACGGCATTTTCAAGCAGGAGTTCGACGAGACCGGCAAGCAGATCGAGACTCCGGACTACTGGCTCGCCAACGAGGAGCCGTGGGGCCATATCGATTACAACCGTGACCAGAAGGTTTCCTTCGGCGGCGAAGTCGTCGAGGAGAACGGCAAGAAGGTATGGAAGCCGGCCTGGTCCGTGCGCGCCGTGCCGGTCGACTACATGGTTCCGGGCTATGCCTCCGGCCGTGTGAACACTCTGCGCCTGTGGACCGCCAAGAGCTACGACGAGTTCGATTTGCTCACCTTCAATAAGTCCGAGTATCTCGACGCCGTCAAGCCGCAGGTCGAAGCGGAGAACATCTCCAAGATCCTGTATCCGGAAGATTCCACCCCGCAGGGCAAGGCACTGCGTCTGGAGCAGCAGTATTTCTTCGTGTCCGCCTCCATCCATGACGCCATCCGCGTCTTCTATCCGGGCCAGGACAAGCCGGATCTGACCACGTTCGCGGACAAGATCACCTTCCAGCTCAACGACACCCACCCGGTCATCGGCATTCCGGAGCTCATGCGCGTTCTCATGGACGAGTACGGCTACGATTGGGGCACCGCTTGGACCATCACCAACAAGACCTTCAACTACACTTGCCACACCCTACTTCCGGAAGCCCTGGAAGTATGGCCGTCCAAGCTCATCGGCGAACTGCTGCCGCGTCACCTCGAAATCATCGAGAAGATCAACGCCCAGTTCGAAGCCGAGCTTAAGGCCAAGGGCATTGCCGACGAGACCATCAAGGACATGGCCATCTATACCGGTGACTCCGTGCGCATGGCATATCTCGCCACCTATGGCGGCTCCCATGTCAACGGTGTGGCCGAGCTGCATTCCCAGCTCCTGAAGGACGTCACCCTGAAGAACTTCTCCGACGCATACCCGGACAAGTTCACCAACGTAACCAATGGCGTGACCCCCCGTCGTTTCATCAAGCTGGCCAACCCGCGCCTGTCCGACCTCATCACTGAGGGTCTCGGTACCGACAAGTGGCTGAGCGACCTCGAATTGCTCAAGGGCCTCGAGCCGTTGGCCGCCGATGACGAATTCGTCAAGAAGTTCGCCGCCGTCAAGCAGGCCAACAAGGTTGACTTCGCCAACTACGCCAAGCGCGAATACGGCTTCGACATCGACCCGAACACCATGATCAACACCATGGTCAAGCGTCTGCACGAGTACAAGCGTCAGGCCCTGAAGATCCTGGCTCTGATCGCCCGTTACGCCGACATCAAGTCCGGCAAGCTGTCCGCCGACGACGTCATGCCGCGCACCGTGGTGTTCGGCGCCAAGGCCGCCCCGGGCTACTATCTGGCCAAGCAGACCATCCAGCTCATCAACAACGTGGCCCGTGTCGTCAACAACGATCCGGAGGTCAAGGGCAAGCTCAACGTGTACTTCCCGTGGAACTACAACGTGCGCCTGGCACAGCACCTCATCCCGGCCACCGATCTCGATGAGCAGATCTCCCAGGCCGGCAAGGAAGCCTCCGGTACCGGCAACATGAAGTTCGCTCTTAACGGTGCCATGACAGTCGGCACCCTTGATGGCGCAAACGTTGAGATCCGTGAGCGCGTCGGCGCCGAGAACTTCTTCCTCTTCGGCATGACCGTCGACGAGGTGGACGCCCTCTACGCCGCCGGTTACGACCCGAAGAAGTACTATGACGCCAATCCGCGTCTCAAGGCCGCCATCGACATGGTTGCCGACGGTACCTTCTCCAACGGCGACAAGACCGTTTTCGAGGACCTCGTCCACGATTGGCTCACCAAGGATTGGTTCATGACCCTCGCCGATTTCGGTGCCTACACCGACATTCAGGCCGAGATCGAAGCCCTGTATGCCCAGCCACTCGAGTGGAACCGTAAGGCTCTCATCAACGTGGCGAACTCCGGCTACTTCAGCTCCGATCGTTCGATCGAGGATTATTTGGAACGCATCTGGAAGACCGGTCCGCTCAAGTGAGTGATGCCTGAATCAAGATGACGGAAGGGCTGTCGGAGGACTTGTTCTCCGGCGGCCCCTGCTATCTAGCGCCATCCAGCGGGTATATCCATGGATGACCGTACTTGTCAAAGCGAGCGTCTTCCGGCTGCTCACTGGTCTTGCTGTACAGGCTGTGAAGCGTTGACTGTCTATATTTGGGCCCCGTGAAGCATATGCATGCATTGCGGAGACGTACCGTGACGAGAAAAACGATGTACCGTTCCCCATCGTGTGCAGACGGTTGTCCGATTCTGGAGAATCGGACAACTGGACAGCATATGAGGGGTCATAGTTGTCCGATTCTCCAGAATCGGACAAAGGGACGGGGCCGGGCATAAAAAAGGTCCACATCCAACATGGATGCGGACCTGAACGAGTCAATGGTCGGAAAGCGATCAGGCGGCTTCCGGATCAGCGGTTTCGGCCTCGGCTTCCGGCTCGGCGGTATCCTTGGTCAGGCCAAGGTCAACCGGGGAAGAGCTGTTCTCCCATGGTTCCTCCCACGGGTCATAGTCCGGATTCTGCTGCTTGTAGATATACAGACCGACGACAGCTGCAAGCAAAGCTCCGAAGAGCAGTGCGAAGAACTTCCAACCGTTAGAAGACTTGTTCTCCATGACGGCTCCTTTCCCATACACAGGCTGACCTGTTCGTTCAAGCCAACTCTGCCTTCCATCTTAATTCCTGGAATGTGACGATTGGGTGGATTTACGCGCGGGGAAATGCCTGCCGTGTCAAAAGAAAACCGCGTAGTGAAGCCATTCGGGGGAGTCGTTGGCTCCGCAGGCTCCAGTACAGTTAAGGCATGGCATATCAACGATTCAGCTTGTTCCCCGATTCACCTTCGTTCAAGGATTTGTTCTCGGCGCGGTCCCTGCGCTATCGCTGGCGTAATGGTGACCCTTTGATCACCACCGGCATCATGGCGGTGTGCATTGTGGTTTGGATCGTGGAGGCGGTGCTGAATCTGGTGTGGCAGGGCGGACTCAATGCCATGTTGAACGCCGGCATGCTCATGCCTGCCACCGCCGTTCACAAACCGTGGACCTTCATCACCTCGATGTTCCTGCATCAGCCGAACTCGTTGTGGCACATTCTGTTCAACATGCTGACGCTGTGGTGCGTGGGCCCGGTGCTGGAACGCATGATGGGGCATTGGTCGTTTCTCGCACTGTACGTTGTTTCCGGATTGGCGGGCGGTACCGGCATGATGCTCTGGGCCGTGCTGTCAGGCGCTTCCGGTTGGATTACGCCCGTATATGGCGCTTCCGGGGCATTGTTCGGCCTCTTCGCCGCCATTTTGGTGGTTTACCGTCGGATTGGTCTTGATATCAGGTCGATGATGATCTGGATGCTGATCAATTTCCTGATGCCGGTTATCATGCCGAATATCGCTTGGCAGGCCCATTTGGGAGGATTCCTATTCGGAGGCATGTTCACATGGCTGTTGGTCTCGGGGTTGCGTATTCTGCGTGGCAAAAGCCTGCCGCGGCGCACGCTGATATACGGGACGGTCATGGTGATTGTGATTATTGCGATTGATCTGCTGTGTAACGTAGTCAATCCGGTAAATATGGCGTTGTTCTGATTGATGGTTGCGATTCATCAGGAATGGCCTTCGACTCGGTGAGTCGGGGGCCATTTTTGATGGGTGACACAACGAAACGGGGGAATGACGGGAAGTTACATGTATGTAGTTTTCCACAATTGTGAATAAGTGTGTGGATAAGTGGGGCCTAGGTTGAGGATAACTCGGGGATAAGCACTAGATTTATCCACATAGATATTCACAAAATGGCATTTTTCAAGGATTTTCCTATGTGGATAAGGTGGATAACTCACTATCCACACGTCAGAACATGGGGAAACGCGACGTCGATATTTCGTGGTGCGAGGAATCATCGACCACGAAATATAGGCACTATCCACATTCGTCCACAGATATCCACCATTGTTCACATCGCAATATGGGGTTGTTTGCCTCACCGTGCCTGTATAGCGGTGCGCGCTGCACAAGGAACGCTGACAGGCAGCCATTTATGATTACGGGTATGGAACATGAGGCAATGATCAGTCCGGAGACGCGTGCGTTCGTGGTGGTCCACCGTAACGAGGACGTACGCGAGTTGGCGTTGAAATCCAAACATGTGGACGGGTTGGACCTGCCGCAAGCACTCAATCAGATCGCCGGCTGGCAGATTGCCCGCAACAAACTGCCGGAATGGGCCGACTGTGACGATATCATCTATCCTCCGCATATTTCCATGGAACAATGCTCATCGCAGTTTACGGCGCAATATAAAGCCGAAATCGTCAATCGTCTGCTGTGTACTGACGACGGTGCCGACAATGCCCGAGATTCGGCGCATTCCGACGATATCGGCAAAACGGACATCGCCGGCATAACGGAAGCGGAACACGCGGAAGAATGGGATTCGGTGACAACGTCAGTGGGGAACGCCGATCTATCGATGGTAGATCTGACAGGTGGCTTCGGCGTTGATTTTTCATACCTTGCGCGCGGTTTCACACGTGCCGCATATGTGGAGCGGCAGCCGCACCTGTGTGATCTGGCCGCACACAATATGATCGTTCTGGGATTGCACCAAACGGAAATCATATGCGGTGATGGTGTCGAATACCTGCGTTCGATGCAACCGGTGTCGCTGATCTACATTGATCCTGCACGTCGCGACGAGCATGGCACACGTACGTATGCCATCGAGGACTGCATGCCGAACGTGCTCGCCCTGCGTGATCTGCTGCTGGCCAAGGCGCGATTCGCGATGATCAAACTGTCTCCGATGCTTGACTGGCGTAAGGCCATCGCCGATTTCGGCGGTGCCGTGAGTGAAGTGCATATCGTGTCGACCGGCAACGAATGCAAGGAACTGCTGATGGTGCTGGATGGCGCCGTGGAAACGAGGCATCCGATGGATGACGTACGTGCGCCACATGTGTATTGCGTGAACGACGGTCAGCGGATTGATTACGATTCCGCGGTGTATGCGCGTGGGTTGGGCATCGGCACGGCACCGTTGCCGGAGATGGAATATCTGTATGAGCCGAATGCATCGATTATGAAAGCCGGCTGTTTCGACCTGCTGGAGGAACGGTATGGTGTGACGCAGGTCGGACCGAATAGTCACCTGTTTGTGGCCGCTGAGCCCGTGACGGATTTTCCAGGGCGCGGGTTTGCCATCGAAGCGGTTGGAGGCATGGGCAAGAAGGATGTGAGGAGGTTGCTGAGCGGGGTCGGGAGGGCGAATGTCGCCGTACGCAATTTTCCGCTCACAGCGCCGCAGTTGCGTAAGAAGCTCAAGCTTGCCGATGGAGGCGATACCTACTTGTTCGGCACCACCATCCAAGGCGGTGGGCATATTCTGCTACGTACCGTTAAGGTGTGATCGCGTAGTGGGAGGATTCTTCCAGTGGCTGGGCGAATCAGGACTCCAGAAGAGCTTCAATAGGGATGATTTCTCCAGTCACTGGATGGATTGGGATGCTGAATGGGGTTTCAGCGGGATGATTTCTCCAGTGGCTGGATGGATTGGGACGCTGAATAGGGTTTGAATGGGATGATTTCTCCAGTGGTTGGAGGTTTTGGGACGGCTAAGGGTGACCGGACATAACAAAAGGGCGTCTGGACTCGCCCAGACGCCCTCTCGTGGCGGATATGATCAGCGCCACCACATGGTCATAAGGAATCCGACCATGATGATGGCAACGGCGATGGCCAGATTCCATGCGCCGATGTTAGGAATCGGATAACTACCGCTCAGGTAGTAGGTCACGGCCCAGATCAGACCGATGATCATCAGTGCGCAGAACAGTGGCACGAACCAACGCGGGTTGGACTTGGTGCCCTTGATGGTCTCTTCGACACGGCGGGTGTTCTCAGCCTGACGATTCATCATGCGCTGCATCTGAGGGGTCAGTGAGTCCTTGTCGACGGTGGCGTTCAGCACCGCTTCGACGCGGTCCATCGGGATGTCAAGATCGTCGTCATCTTCGGCGGACTCGGCAACAGCGTCGTTGTCGGTGGTCTCTTCCGTGCTTTCCGCGGCCTCGGACTGCCAGTCCTCCTGGGTGTCCGCGGTGGTTTCGTGCAGCTCTTCGTCAGCCATCAGCATAGTCTCCTTCAATAGGCTAAAAGTCATAATAGTGGGTAGACTCGAAAGCGGCGAACTCACATCGTAAAACTGCTCAAATTCAGAGCAAACGTTCAGTACTCGATAGGGGAAGGTCCGCATGGCGAAACGTACCGGCAGACATACCGCGAAACGGTCGAAGGTGGCCGGAATCGCGGTGTTTCTGGTATTGATGCTGTCCGGATTCCTGCTGGCGACCAATCTGCGGGTGAACCGTTCCGTGGTGGTCTCCAACGATACCGCCGACCTGGTGGAGCAACGGGTGAAAAGGGTGAACTCGTTGCGCAAGGAAGTCGACGGCCTCAGCTCCAAGGTGGATGACCTGAGCAAAACGCTGAACAGTGAAAGCGGCGATGACTCACAGGACGGTGAGGATGCCGGCGTCGGCACCATGCTGCCTGCCGTCGAAGGTCCAGGGCTGGTAGTGACGCTCGATGATTCGCCGCTGTGGAAGAACATGGTCGACTCGTCCGGATCGACCTCCAATATCAACGACTACGTGATACATCAGCAGGACGTCGAGGCCGTGGTGAACGCGTTGTGGGCCGGCGGCGCGGAATCCATGATGATCATGGATCAACGCGTGCTGTTCAGCTCCGCCGTACGCTGTTCCGGCAACGTACTGCTGTTGCAGGGCAAGAAATATTCGCCGCCGTTCAAGATTTCCGCGATCGGGCCGGTCGACAGTATGCAGCAGGCGTTGGATGATTCAAAGGAGATCACCATCTACCGGCAGTATGTAAACGCGTTCGGCCTGGGATGGAAGGTCGAGAAAAAAGACAAGCTGCATTTCGACGCGACCGATGCGTTGCAGCAACCGTTGAAATATGCGAAAGTCATCGAGAACGATGACAGCAGCGGCAATGCCGAGCAGAAGACGGAAGAGGGAAATCAGTAATGAAGCACGTCAAGCCGGTCGTGGCACGCCAAAGAAGCGTCATCTGGATATTGCTGGGCGTACTCGCCGAAATCATGCTGACCGCGGCGGCCGTCTGCGCGCTGTACATCGCATGGCAGATGTGGTGGACGGGTGTGCAATCCGAACATACGCAGATCGAGACCCGTCAGGCGGTATCATGGTCGGATCCGGGCAAGGCCGAGAACGTGACCATCGCCCAGGCTCAGGAGGGCGATCCGCCGGTGCAGCCGCAGAACGCGCAGGAAGGCGAGCTCATCGCTCAGGTCTACATTCCACGATTCGGCAGTCAGTGGCAGCGCAATCTCGTGGAAGGTACGACACTCACCGAACTCAACAAGCACGGTCTCGGACACTACACGAATTCGCAGATGCCCGGCCAAATCGGTAATTTCGCCTTCGCCGGCCATCGCAACGGCTATGGGCAGCCGCTCGGCGATGTAGACAAGCTGCAGGAGGGCGACCCGATTATCATCCGCACGCAGGATTACTGGTACGTGTATCACTACACGAAGAGTGAAATCGTACTGCCGACCGACGTGGAAGTCGTCTCCTCCAACCCTGAAGAGCCCGGCGCCACACCGACCAAACGCATGCTGACCATGACCACCTGCGAACCGAAATACTCCACCCCGACCCACCGATGGATCAGCTACGGCGAATTCTCCTACTGGGCCAAGGTTTCCGACGGGATTCCACAGGAACTCGCCACCACCGACACCAACGGCAAGGTCAAATTCATCAACAACGAGAAAGCTTCGTTCGCCTCGGGCATAACCACGTTGGAGCCATGGATCTTCGGCGCGCTCGCCGCTTATGTGGTCATTTTCGCCGCGGCCGCGGTGGCATGGCGCTGGCCCGTGTTGGCGGCCATCCACGCAGGGGAACGTGAGAAACCCGATTTCAGCATATACGGCGGCTTGCTGCGATTGCAGCCGGGAGTGCTGCCGATTCGGTTGCTGTTGCTGTTGCTGTTGCTGTTCGCGGCCGCGGCCTCGACGTTCGAATGGCTGTTCCCATGGGCGGCTTCGAACATTCCGATGTTGCAGGAGATGTCGAACTACACGGCTGTGTAGTGAGACACAGGGGGCGATGCGACGACTCGCGCACGTACACTGCTGTTCAACCGTTGATAGGAGCATTATGACCGATTCCGCACGCATTCTGGTCGTAGACAACTACGATTCCTTCGTCTACACGATTGTCGGCTATCTCAAGACGCTCGGCGCGACCGTGACCGTGGTACGCAACGATGCGATCGATCCGGCCGCATCCGGCGTAATCGACGAATATGACGGCGTGCTGATCTCCCCCGGACCGGGTACTCCGGCGGAATCCGGCGCCAGCGAAGGCATGATCCGTCTATGCGCGGTGCAAGGCAAGCCGATGTTCGGCGTATGCCTGGGCATGCAGGCGTTGGCCGAAGTGTTCGGCGCGACCGTAAGCCATGCGCCGACCATCATGCACGGCAAAACCAGCCAAGTGGAGCATATCGATGATGCGATCTTCGAGGGCGTGGCCAATCCTATGACGGCGACGCGTTACCATTCGCTGGCCGTGGAACCGGATTCCGTGCCGGATGAGCTTGTGGTGACCGCCTGGACGCAGGGCGATCATATCGTGCAGGGCATCAAGCATCGTGACCTGCCGATGTATGCGGTGCAGTTTCATCCGGAATCGGTGATGACGCAGGACGGGTACCGGTTGCTGGCGAATTGGCTGAAGGTGTGCGGGCAGGATTCGGCCGTGGCCAGGTCCATGGGGTTGCAGCCGAAGGTTGTGGGCTGATTCGTGCTGAATCCCTGCGATGTGCGGGCCTGACATTCGTTTTGCTGCGGGTGCCGCGAACATGTCTCGATTGGTCGACACGCTACGTTGTTCAGAGGACCAATGCAAAAGGAGCGACATTGAGTCGCTCCTTTTGCATATTGGGCGTATGGCCTTTAGTGGGTGGTCGGGGATGCGGTCGAGGAGGATGTACTGCCTGACGGTGACGGTGACGGCGAGCTGGCTGATTCGGTAGTCAGGGTGATGGTGGCGCCGGAATCGGCCTGCGAGCCACCTTCGGGGCTCATGCCGGTGACGATGGCGTCATCGTCGGTCGAACCGTTCACGGTGACCTGGAAACCGTTGTTGGTAAGCACGCTCTTGGCACTGGATAGCGTCATGTGCAGTACGCTTGGCACACTGACCTGCTGCTTGCCGAGGGACACCCAGATGGTTACGGACGTGCCGAGTTCGACGGTGCTGCCGGAACCCGGATCAAGACGGGTGACCGAACCGGAATCGACGGAATCGGAGTATTCGTTCTCCACATTGACCGTGCCGATGCCGGCCTTATTGAGCTGCTCAATCACCGAATCCTTCGACTGTCCGACCAGATTGTCGGGAATCTTGGTCATGCCGGACGAAATATACAACGTGATGATCGTGCCCTTGGTCTGCTTGGAATTCGCAGCCGGATCCGTGCTCACCACCTTGTCTTTTTCGACGGTGCCGCTATCGACTGTCTTGACGCTGCCCACCTTGAAGCCGGCGGATTCCAGAACGGACTTGGCCTCTTCCTGGCTCTTGTTCGCCACATCGGGTACCGACACGGTCTGCGGGCCGGTGGAGAACCACACGGATACGGTGGAGCCCTTCTCCATCTTGGAGCCGCCCTTCGGATTCTGCTTCGTGACGGTGCCCTTGGTCTGATCGGACTCCGTGTCATCGCGGGCGTCAAGCTTCAGACCGAGCGCATTGAGCTTCTCTTCGACCGTGGTCTGCGAGATGTTCGACATTTCAGTAAAATCCGGCACCTCGACGGTATCGGTCGACGAGTCGCCATGATTCAGCATGTAGACGATGCCCAAAATGGCCAGTAGGGCCACCAGTACGCCCACCACGGAGCCGATGATGATCTGCTTCTTTTTCTTCGACTTGGCGGCGGCAGCGCGCTGTTCCGCGCGGGTCTTCGTGGCGACGCCGCCGTTGGGGCCCGCCAACACCTGTTCGAATTGGCCGGTCACCGGATTGAACGCCTGCGTCGCCGCGCTCTCACCGCTCGTCGGGCTCATCGCCACGGTCGCGGCTTCCTGCTCGGCCTGCTTGCGGGCCTTCACATTGGTCAGATCGGTCAACGGATTGAATGCGGCCGCGACCGGGACGCCGCCGTTCATGAACGTCAGCAGATCGTTCTTGAATTCGGATGCGGTGGCATACCGGTTCTGGCGGTCCTTCGCCATGGCTTTGGCGCAGATCGAATCCCACATCTTCGGCAGTCCCGGTACCACCGAGCTTGGCGGAGTGGCCACTTCGGAAACATGCTGGTAGGCGATGGCCACCGCGGAATCACCGGTGAACGGCGGCTTACCGGTCAGCATCTCATAGAGCACGCATCCGGCGGAATACAGGTCGGAGCGCATGTCCACGGTCTCACCGCGGGCCTGCTCCGGGGAGAGGTACTGTGCGGTGCCGACCACGCCTTGTGACTGCGTCATCGTGGCGGCGGAATCATCAAGTGCGCGGGCGATGCCGAAATCCATGACCTTCACTACGCCCTGCTCGGAGATCATGATGTTGCCGGGCTTGATATCGCGGTGGATCACACCCATACGGTGCGAGTACTCCAATGCGTTCAGCACACCCATCATCACCTGTTCGGCGTCGCGCTGGCTGAGCGCGCCGTTCACCTTGATGATGTCGCGCAGGGTCTGACCCTTCACGTACTCCATCACCAGATATGGCAGATGCTCGGTCTGACCGGTTTCGGTGGTGACGACCTCTTCGCCCGAATCGTAGATGTTCACGATATTCGGATTGTTCATCTGCGCCACGGAATGCGCCTCGCGGCGGAAGCGGGCGAGGAAGATCTGGTCATTGGCGAAATCGGCGCGCATGATCTTCACGGCCACGGTACGACCCAGACGCGTATCAAGTGCCACATGCACTTCGGCCATGCCACCGCGGCCGACCAGTTGACCGAGCTGATAGCGGCCATTCGCCAAAGAGGTAGGCATGTTGTTGCTCATCCCTGTTCCTTCCAATCACTGCTGGGCGAGATATGGGGTTTGCTGGCCACACGACGAGGAATCCGACCCCCGGTGGGAACGATCATCGTGTCCGCCAACTGTGTCTGCTGATCGAGCAGACGTCGTTCAATGCGTGTCAGCACGCGGGATACCGCCAGCGCGTCCTTCGGACGGTCGAGCGGATCCTTGGCGAGCATCGACATCACGAATTCACGCAGCTGCACATCCACGGAGTCAGGCAACGGCGGAACCGGATTGTTCACATGTGCGGCGGCGATGTCAACCGGCGTAGTGCCAGTGAACGGACGATGCCCACACAGGCCTTCATAGGCGACGACCCCCAACGAATAGATGTCGGACTGCGGCGTGGCCTGCTGGCCTTGCGCCTGCTCCGGGGAAATATATTGCGCGGTGCCCACGACCATGCCATCTTGCGTGATCTGCTCCTGGTTAGTGGAGTAGGAGACGCCGAAATCGGTGATCTTCACCTCGCCGGAATCGGAGACCATGATGTTCGCCGGCTTCACATCGCGATGAATCACGCCATGCGAATGCGCCACGAACAGGCCACGTGCGGTCTGAATGAGGATCGGCAGCAGCTGCGTCGGCTCCATCGGGCCGTCGATCTCGTGGAACAGATCGGCCAGCGACTTGCTCGGCACATACTCCATAATCAGGAATCCGATGCCGTCATGCTCGTAGTATTCAAACAATGCGGCGATGTTTGGATGCGCCAAATTGGCGGAATTATGGGCCTCTGCGCGTAGACGAAGCAGTTTCGCCTCCTGGCTGGAGCCCAGATCGCCGCGTAAGGCCTTGATGGCCACCGGGCGGCCGAGCTGAATGTCATAGCCCTTCCACACTTCGCCCATGCCGCCTTGCGCCAGACGGGAATCCAGTCTGTAGCGTCGGTGGATGAGCTGTCCTTCAATCAGTTTCATTCTGCCAGCGCCTCCTGCATCATCGCTTTCATGATCGGACCTGCGGCCAATGCGCCGTAGGAATCCACGTTGTGCACCACCACGGACACCGCGATTTTCGGATCGTCCGCGGGTGCGAATCCGATGACCCAGGCGTCGACGGATCCGTTATTCTCCCCAATCTGTGCGGTACCGGTCTTCACCGCCACCTGCACGCCGTCAATCGCCAATTCGGGATCCTCCTTGGTGACCACGGCCTCCATCATCTGCGTGAGCTTGTCGGCGGTGTCGGCACTGAACGGTCGCGACATCACCTCCGACTTGGTCTGCGAGACGACCGACAGATCCGAGGAGCGTACACGGTCGACCAGCGTCGGTTGCATCAACTTGCCGTCATTGGCGACGGCCGCCGCAATCAGGGCGTTCTGCAACGGGGTGACCACCGTATCTCCCTGTCCGATCGATGCCAGCGCAAGTTTGTCGTCACTCACATCAGTCGGGAATTTCGAAGCCACGGTCATCCACGGAGTACCGGAAGAATCGGTGCCGTCCACGGTGATCGAACTGTCGAAACCAAGCTTCTTGGCCATCGAGGAGACCTTATCGTCACCCAGCGAGACGCCCAATTGCGCGAAGGCGGTGTTCGACGAATACGCCATCGCGTCTTCCAGAGAAATCTTGCCGTCGGAGCCGTTGCCTTGCGAAGTGGCGTTCGTCAGTTGCACTGTGGTGCCGGGAAGCGTATAGCTGGCACCGGCGGGAATCTGCGTATCGGTCTGGTATTGGCCGGTTTCCAGCGCGGCGGCTGCGACCACCGTCTTGAACGTGGAGCCGGGCGGGTACAGCTGCGAAGTGGCGCGGTTGAGCATCGGATTCGCCTGGTCGGACGAGAGCGTGTTGTAGTTCTCGTTCACTTCCGACGTGGTGTGGCTGGCCAGCTGGTTCGGATCATAGCTCGGCGTACTTACCATGGCGAGAATACGACCGGTCTTCGGTTCGATGGCCACGGCCGCGCCGTCAAGCGACCCCAAGGCGTTATAGGCAGCCTGCTGGATCTTCGGATCGATGGAGGTCTCGATGGTGGCGCCCTTGTTCTCCTGACCGGTAAACAGCGCTTTGAAACGCTGCCAGAACAGCTGGTCGGACTGCCCCGACAACAGTGAACTACGGGAGGCTTCGATCCCGCTCCACCCGCGCTGGCTGATCGAGAAGAAACCGGTGACCGGTGCATACAGCGGGCCATCGGAGTAGGAGCGCTGGTAGGAGAATGCGTCGTTCGACGGGTCGGATTTGGCGATTACGGAACCGTCCGAGGCGAGAATCGATCCTCGCGGAGCTCCATACTCATGGTAGAGCGCTCGGGTGTTGCGCGGATCCTGATTGAGCTGGTTGGCACGGATGGCGGTGATGATGGTCGTCGACATGCCCAGGATCACGAACAGGATGATGACGATGGTGAAGAGCTGACGTAACGATTTATTCATTCGAGCCTCCCGTCACGGTGCGTGCGATCGGTTCGGTGGGCTGCGTACGGTGTTTCATGTCGCGGTTGCGCAACGCCTGCATCGCCTCGTACTGGAAGGTATCGCTGTTCAGGTCATCCTCCGGTTTGTTCGCGGCATTCGAAATGATGACCAGCAACGTGGCCAACAGATAATTGGCGATCAGCGACGAGCCGCCGGCGGCCATGTACGGCAGGGTCAGGCCGGTGAGCGGAATGACCAGCGTGATACCGCCAACCACGGTGAACACCTGGAATGCCATGGTGAACACCAGGCCGGAGGCCAGCAGCTTGCCGAAACCGTCCTTGATCTTCATGGCGGTGATCATGCCGGCGGCGATGATCAGCAGATACAGCATCAGTGTGGCCAACAGGCCGGTCAGACCAAGCTCCTCGCCGGCAGCGGCGTAGATGTAGTCGGAGTTGGCGATCGGCGTGAGCGACGGATGCCCCTGCCCCAGGCCGGTGCCCATCATGCCACCGGAAGCCAGACCGAAAATGCCGGTGACCAATTGGTACGATCCGCCATATTCCTTGCCATACTGCTCCGTACTGAACGGGTGCAGCCAGGCGTCGACGCGCGCGCCGACATGACTGAAGATGTTCGCCGCCAGGAATGCGCCCGCGGCGAAGGCGATGAAGCCGATGATGATCCAGCTTTTACGGCCGGTGGCCACATACAGCATGGATACGAACATGGCGAAGAACATCAGCGAGGTGCCCAGATCGTGCTGAATCACGAGCACGCCCATGGCCACGATCCACACCACGATGATCGGGCCCATATCCTTGATCCTCGGTAGCTGCAGGCCGAGTACCTTCTTGCCGCCGACCGCAAGCTGGTCGCGGTGGTCGAACAGGTAGGAGGCGAAGAAGAACGCAAGGAACAGCTTGGCGAATTCGCTTGGCTGGAACGAGCCGAGGCCGGGAATCTTCACCCAAATCCTCGCGCCATACTGTTCGGAGCCGATCACCGGCAGCATCGGGGACAGCAGCAACACCAGGCCGACCACCATGCTTACGTATGAGAAGCGGCGCAGCACGCGGTAATCCTTGAGGAAGATCACCAGCAGGGCACTCAATACAAGCGCTATGGCCAACCACATCAACTGTTTGAATGCGACCGAGGTCTTGGTCTCCTGATCGATGCGGGCGATCATGGTTACGCCGATGCCGGTCAGCAACATGACGCAGCATAGGATGGTCTGGCTTGCATACGGCTGGAATCGCAGCAACAGGCCCCATGCGGCCAGGAACAGCACTGTGATGAACACGAGCATTCCCATGTAGTTGGAAGGGAAACCACCCGTGGTGCGTTCGAACATCTGGAAGAACGCCACGGCGCAGGTCAGCATGCTGAGCATCAGCAGACCGAACTGCCTCAAGCGGGTAGTGATCATGACTTGTCACCGCCTCGCGGACTCGAGCTGGAGGAAGACGATGCCGAGGCGCTCGAGCTGGGACTGGCCGAGGAGCTGGCGGAAGGCGATGATCCGCCGCCGCTCTTCTTGTTTTCGGCCTGCTGCTGCTTGAGCTGCTTCTTGATGAGCGTCGTGTGATTCTTCGCTTCGCCGTACGAGTCGAAGGAGATGCCCTGCATCAGCTGTTCCTGCCAGCTTGGCGGCAACTCGGAGGTCTTCATACCGGTGTCGGAGACGGCGTGGGACAGCTTCAGTCCGAAGATGCTCGTCGGGACGCCCTGGAAGATGGTCACGTTGCCGTTGTCATCGCCGAGATAATACTTGGTCTGGCTCCAACGATACGTACCGACGGCGGCTCCCGCCAGTCCCAGCAGCACCAGAATGGTGACGACGATACCGATGATGCGGTTGCGCTTGGAGTGCGCACGCTTGGTCTTGCGCTGTTGGATCTGCTCGTTGCGGATGGCCCTGGCGACTTCCGGATCGTTCGGATCGGCGGAGACGCGGCCGTCGTTCTTCTGAACGACGGGGATTTCGCCGGTGTCCGGATTGGTGCGATCGCCCGTTTCCTCGCGTACGGTCGACGGCTGCGCCACACGCTGCTCCGGTTGCGGTTCGTTGTCGGTCTCGTCGGGGTTCCTGCCATGACGAAGGGCCGCCGCACGTGCGGCAGGCGACTGCTTGCCTTCGCGTAGCAGCGGTGCCGTAGCCACCGGCGCGTTGATGATGTCGGCGATTGGCTCGAGGCTCGCGCTGGCCGCGCCGGCCACCAACGGCGTCTGATGCGGCAGATCGAAGGCATCGGCGTTCAGGGCGAGCGTCGCGTCGGCGATCACCGCGGTGACATTGTCGGTGCTGCCTGCCCGCAACGCCATGGAAACGAGGCGCTGCGCACACTCTTCCTGATCGGAGCAGGTCGCCAGCATCTCCTGCAGGGTGGAATCTTCCAATACGCCGCACAGGCCGTCGGAACACAGCAGCCAGCGGTCGGCCGGATGCGCCTTGCGTACGGCGATGTCGGGGCGGGGGTCGATGTCGAAGTCACCCAATACGCGCATCACGACATTGCGCTGCGGATGGTTGCGCGCCTCGGATTCATTGATGCGACCGGTGTCGAGCAGATGCTGCACATAGCTGTGGTCCGAAGTCATGCGGATGAGATGACCGTCATGCAGCAGATAGGCGCGGGAGTCGCCGATATGCGCGAGTACCCAGTATCCCGACACCAAGGCTACGGCGGTGACGGTGGTGCCCATGCCCGCAAGGCGGCGTTCGCGCTTGGCTTTGCCGACGATGGCATCATGCGCGGCCATGACGGAGGTCTCCATCATGTGGGCGACGGTCTTCACGTCACCTTGCTCATTGTCCTGCTCGATATGCGCCAGCGATCGGATGGCGATGGTGGAGGCGGTATCGCCGCCGGCATGGCCACCCATGCCGTCGCAGATGGCAATCAGGTGCTCTCCGGCGAATGCGGAATCCTGATTGTTGGAACGTACGGTACCCACATCCGAGACCGTGGTGGAATACAGGAACAATGGTTGTGAAGTGGCGGAAGTCGTCAAAGTCACCTCAATTCAAAGGTGGTTGCGCCGATACGTACCGGAACGCGTGAACCGAGAATCATCGGAGCGTCCAGGCGCTGCTGGTTGACCACAGTGCCGTTGGTGGAGCCCAGATCCTCGATGGCCCACTGGCCGGTTGCGGGATCGGTATAGACGCGTGCATGATGCGAGGAGACGAATTCGTCGTCGAGCACCACGGTGTTCGACGCGGCGCGACCCAAGGTGATGGTGTTGCCGGTCAGAGGGACGGAACTGCCGGCAAGCGGGCCATCGATAACGACCAGCAGAGTGGGTTTGGCATTCGAAATCGGCATCTCGTTGGTAGGGATGACGGGCGCGGCCGACGCCACGGGTGCCGGCGCCTCGACCGCCTTGCGCGCGCGACGCTCCTTACGGCGATGAGCCCGCGACTTGCGCGGGCTGAACGTCTCGATGTCCTTGTACAACGAACGGACCGTACAGGCTACGAAGATCCATAACAGTATGAGGAAGCCATACTTGAGGATCGCAAAGGTAAGTTCGGTGAGCATAAAGGCAACTCCCGGGTTGGGGTTGGTTACTCCTGATCCTGCGAAGAAGCCCAGTACAGGATTCGGGTACGGCCGATAGTGATGGTGTTGCCATCCAACAGCGTGGCCGCCGGTACCTGATGGCCTTCGACGTATGTGCCATTGGTGGAGCCCAGATCGCGCGCGATCACATTGCCGTCATTGATGTCAATCTCCAGATGCTTGCGGGAGATGCCGGGATCGTCGATCACGATGTCGCAGTTGGAGCCACGGCCGATGATGGTCTTGTCCTTGGTGAGCAGGTACTGCTTTTCACCGATCTCCAGCATCGGGCAATCCTCGGTCTGTGCCTCGGTGGTCACCGGTACCGCGTTGCCCTGTACGGATTCGCTGGTCAGCTTGAAATCGCTCTTGCTCAGATCGAGATCTTCCTCGAAGATCACCACGACCGGTCCGACGAATGCATAATGCTGGCTCTTCGCATACTGCGTGAGATTGTCGGCCAGCTCATTGGCCAGGGTCTCCGCACCCCATTCCACGATGTTGTTGAAGTCCGGCGTGCTCAGCTTGAAACGGTATTCGTTCGGGGCTACGGTACGGTCGCGAGTAACGGGCATTGCCTCTTTGTCAATCTCGCGCTCAAGAGCGCTGGAGAGGTCAACCGGCTGCAGGTCCTTGGACCCGAACTTAGCGAATACTCCGTTGACGGCGCCTTCCACGCTCTTCTCAAATCGGTCGAGAACGCTCATACTTGTCCCTTTCTATCCTCACCTATCCTACGCGGTAGAGTGCCGAGAGCCAATTTATGAGGCCCATAATTGCAAAAATTCCATGCAAAGTGGGGTGTGAATGGTGACGCGGACCTAGTTCGGTGTCGGTTGTTTGGGTTTCTTTCCAAACTACCGACGGTGAGGTGGGGCTAGGCGTCGGTGGTTTGTGAGAATACCCAAACTACCGATGATGGGGCGGCCTGAGCGTCGGTGGTTTGTGGTGACGCCCAGACTACCGACGGTGAGGGGATCTGAGGGTCGGTGGTTTGGGAGAATGCCTAGACTGCCGACGGTGAGGTGGGCCTGGGTGTCGGTAGTTTGGGAAGTATGAATGATGCGATTGATGTGTTTCCCCGACTCAAGGCCCGCACTGTGCGATTCACATGCGGCGCGCCCCGTTCCGCCCGTACGATTGGCGACGGGTCGCGGGCGCTGTTCCTGCGATCCGACGGTTCGGAGGATACCGTCACCTCGCTATGGATGAGCGTGATCGACACGACCGGCACCGGCGATGATCGGGAGGTCCTGCTTGCCGATCCGCGCGAACTGCTGGCCGATGCCGATGCGGAGAACGTTCCCGCCGAAGAGCGTGCGCGACGCGAGCGTGCGCGCGAAGGCGGCTCCGGAATCGTTGCCTATTCCGTCGATCAGGCCGGACGGCGCGTCGTGTTCACCATCAACGGCCAGCTGTTCCTGACCGAAATCCGGGAGGACGGCACCGGCGCACGCACCCGCCAGCTTGCCTTCGAGGATCTGACCCTCACCACGGGCGGGTACGGGCCGGTGCTCAATCCGCGCATCAGCCCCGACGGCCGCCACGTGATGTACACGACCGGCGAGCACCTGAACCTAATCGACATCGCCGATTGGCCGGCTCCGGGGCAGGCCGCGCGGGAGTCCATCACCACGGTGTACGGCGTATGCGACGGCAACGGAGACGATCAGGCGCCCCATACGGTGAAGATCGGCCTGGCGGAATTCGTGGCCGGCGAAGAGATGGATCGGTACGACGGTTTCTGGTGGTCGCCGGATTCCCGATACGTGCTGTTCGAGACCTTCGATGCCTCACCCGAGCCGATATGGCACATCTGCGATCCCTCGAATCCGACCATGGGCGCGGCCGCCCGCCGCTACCCGCAGGCGCTGACGTCCAACGCCGACGTGCATCTGACACTGCTGGAGCTCGGCTTCGACGCCGATGGCTGCTGTTACGGTGAGGTGCCGCACGCGGTGGAGTGGGACCGGAAACGCTACGAATATCTGGCATCCGTGAATTGGACGGAAGGGCACGATCCGATCATCGAGGTACAGGACCGACTGCAGCGCAACGATCAGGTGCTGACCGTCCGCGTCGGCGATCCGATCATGCCGGTCATCGCTCCGGAAGCCGAATTCACCGACGAGAACGGCGATGAGGTCGAAACCTTCTCCTTCGCGATTCCCGAATATGCGCCAGGCGAAGAGCCCGGTACGACCCGCGTGCTCGAAGAGCGTCACAACGACTGCTGGCTTGACTTGGTGCACGGCACGCCCGCCTACACGCCGGATGGTCGTCTGGTGTGTGCGGTCAACGACATGGAAGCCGATACGAACCGTCTGAGCGTGGATGGATGTGCGTTCACGCCAATCGGTCTGCAGGTGCGCGAAGTGCTTGACGTGACTGACGATGACGTGCTGTGCGTGGTGCAGCGCACGCCGGAACTGCTGCCGGAATCCGACCTGCCGTATCTATGGCAGGGGGGGCCGGGTTCG
>OAWN01000047.1_pt1 | contig 103496 bp, 66 predicted proteins | sample 1476801 | NCBI WGS metagenome assembly OAWN01 (sample SAMEA2580214, study PRJEB22360) | human gut metagenome | biome: human gut; feature: human-associated habitat; material: faeces | place: Denmark | collected 2008/2010 | reverse complement strand
CGGCGATGGTACTGCACTCGAGAGGGTGTGGGAGAGTAGCGCGCCGCCGCATTCACATGTTGGGGGTTCCCGTCGAGCTTCGGCTCCGGGAACCCCCATTTTTTTATGCTTTGTTTTGCCGGCCCGCCGGCCGGAGCACGTTGCCCGGGGTGCCGGGCTGGCCTTTCCCGTTCCCGGTCGGCTCGGTCTGTTTCGGGCTTCCAAAGGGAATTTTTTGTTATTCCACAAAGACTTCTGGTGAACAGATACTTTTTCGGAATGTGCTTTTGACACGGTATATGATACGGTTTGCTGAATACGGTTTGTGGAACGGAATCGGTAAGGATGGTAACGATGTTCCTGAACATCGATCAGCAGCTTGCACGATGTGAACGAGTTATTCGGCAACGTGTCCGCCCACATATTCATCGCACCATAGAGTCTCTCTCCATTGAAGCCTTTGACATTCCCGGAGAGCCTATGCCTGCGACAGATTTTTTCGTACATGAATCCAAAGGCGATGTGCCATTCCGACCGTTCGCTGTAGGTTCCGTATGGGGAACCACTTGGGGTACCACTTGGTTTCGGCTGAGAGGAAAACTGCCAATGGGATATCCGAAAAGCAAGCCCTTGGAACTGTCTATTGATTTAGGTTGGCTTGATCATTCGGTAGGTGGACATGTTGAAGGCATGGTCTATCGGTCAGATGGCACGGTTCTCAAAGCATTGCATCCGCGCAATCGTTGGGTGCCGTTCATTGATGCCGATGGAACGTGTCATATGGCAATCGGGAACGATGGCATGTTCACCGTGTATGTTGAAGCGGCCTGCAATCCGCTGATACTTGGTGTCACCACTTTCGATGAAACCGGGCTGGGGAATCATGCCACTGGAAAACCTGAGACGCAATATGTATTCCGAGCCGCTGAACTTACTGAATACGATGAACGCTTCGAAGAATACCACTTGGATTTAGATGCTATCCAAGGATTGATGAAAACTTTGCCGGATAAGGAATCCACACGCTATTACCAGCTAGCCAAGGCTTTGCAACGTTCTTTGAACATCTTTGATGAACAGCATCCGGATACCGTTGTCGAAGCACGTGAAGCGTTGTCTGAAGTGCTATCTAAGCCGGCTAACGCTTCCGCTTTGCACGTCGGTGCTGTTGGCCATGCTCATATCGATTCCGCATGGTTGTGGCCGGTGCGTGAGACCCGCCGCAAAGTGGCACGTACCGTATCGAATGTGCTCGCATTGATGGATAAGTATCCTGATTTCACATACGCGATGAGTTCGGCGCAACAGTACGCCTGGCTTGAACAGGACCATCCGGACCTATTCGTCCGCATGCTGCAACGTATTAAACAGGGACGGTTCATTCCCGTGGGCGGCATGTGGGTTGAGTCTGATGGCAATCTCCCAGCCGGAGAATCATTGATTCGCCAGATTGCCTATGGCAAACGGTATTTCCGTGAACATCTGGGAGCTGAACCACATGGCATCTGGTTGCCAGATAGTTTCGGTTATACGGGTGCATGGCCTCAGATCGCGCGAAGGGCCGGATACGACTGGTTTCTTACGCAGAAAATTTCATGGAACGATACCACTGAGTTTCCACACCACTCCTTCCAATGGGAAGGCATCGACGGTACGCGTATCCTTACGCATTTTCCGCCTTCTGATACTTATTCGGCTTGTGTAACTGCGGAAGAACTTATGTATACGGAACACAATTTCCGTGATAAGGATCTTTCCGATTACGCCCTTATGTTGTTCGGTTATGGTGATGGTGGCGGCGGTCCCACGCGTGAGATGCTGGGCCGTCTGAAACGCTTTCATGATCTTGAGGGTTTACCTAAAGTCGAAACCAGTGGGCCTGACGAACTTTTCGATATGATACGCAAGCAGATTGTAGACGAGGCAGGTGAAGAAAGTCCAATATGGCATGGTGAGCTTTATCTGGAGCTGCATCGAGGCACGCTTACCTCCCAGCAAGAGATGAAGCGCGGATGTCGTAACGAGGAAACGTGGCTACGGGCGGTGGAGTATTTGTGCGCCGCCGCGGCCATTGCCGACTCATCCTACACGTATCCAACCGACGAACTTGACGATATTTGGAAAACGCTGCTGCTCAACCAGTTCCATGACATCCTTCCCGGCTCCGCAATCGCATGGGTGCATCGTGAAGCCCGTGCGGATTATGCGCGTGATATCAAACGACTTGAAATGATTGCTGATTCGGCATGTGCGGTACTGCGTTGCGCCAGACCGGACGCTCCTGTGCTGGAACGTGCGCGAATCGCAGAATATCGGGTCGATGGCAACGCATGGAGGGCGGTTCCCGCCGAACCTGTGGCTGGTACGCAAGTTTCGTTGACCCATACCGCTACAGGAGGTGTCATCCTGTCCAATGGTCTTGTCGAGACCGTCATCGAGTCTGACGGCACCGTTTCATCTTTGAAGGATGTTCAGGCTGGCCGTGAGCTCGTCCCCGATGGCATGAGGCTTGGCTCTTACGAATTGCTGAAAGACGAGCCGTCCGTTTGGGATGCTTGGGAGATTGAGCGCGATGCGTTTCTTCGTTATGAAACCTTGGCGAGTGGCTGCATCATTTCCGCGGAAACGGGGGATGACGAGGCCTATGTGGTTGTGCGCACCAAATTTGGTCAGAGCCGTATCGACACTACGATAACGTTGCGTAGTGAAGCCAAACAGCTTGATTTTGCCGCTCACGTCGACTGGCACGAGCGGGAGCGTTTCCTCAAAGTCGGTTTTCCGTTGTCTGTTGTTGCGTCCATCGCGCAGTACGATTGCCAATATGGTCTGATTGAGCGGCCGATACATCGCAACACTCCTTCCGACGAAGCGAAATACGAAAGCTGCACGCGTCGTTTTGTACGTTTCAACGAGCCGGGCTATTCCGTAGCGATTGCCAACGGTTCCATATATGGTTCCGATGTGACGTCCATCGCCACGAATGGATCTACCGGTCGTGTGAACGGTACGATGTTCCGACTGTCGTTACTATCCTCACCGGTGTTTCCGGATCCAAAAGAGGATATCGGACCGCATGATTTTCAATGGTCCGTCATACTTGACGCGAGTCTGGCCCGTACCCTTCACGCAGCAGCGGAGCTTAATGCGCCGATAATTGGCAATGTTCCTGTATTCGATCCTCTAGTATCTTTGGAAACCGTGTCTGGCATGCCAATCATCGATTGGGTGAAATTGGCTGATGATGGTTCGGGAGATCTTGTAATACGACTGTATGAGGCCGCGGGAGGCCATGCCGAAGCCATGCTGCATCTGACGGAAGCGATTGGTGGCGGCCTGATAAGAGAAACCGATGTTATGGAAGGCGACGGATTGCCCGAGGATTTGCCGATTTGTCTCGAATCCCGCGAACCGGTGCCTGCCCAAGGCGCCCATATTCATCTCGCCCCGTTCCAGTTGGCCACGCTGCGTATCTCGCACTACTGACTCCGGTGTTTGACTCGATCCTGAGGCATCGAATGCGAAGCGATGATACGCAATGATCCATTCATCGGTTCCCGGAATGTTTACGATATTGTGGTGTCCGGTGGCGTAAAGGCCTCGTTCGGGAGCAGGTGTGACCAGTGGAATCGGGGGTGACCCATGGTTCGTCGATGGATTTGGCCATGGCATATTTGACATAATTGATGAGATATAACCTTTCTGATCATCCATGACCATTACAAAAGGAGTAATTACATGCAATATCGCAATGTGGGCGGGTCGGGACTCAAGGTTTCTGAGATCGCGCTAGGCAGCTGGATGACTCGACTCGAGGACGCCGCGGCAGTGGACATTGCCATGGATATCGCGCATAAGGCGTTTGATGCCGGAGTGAATTTCTTTGACTGCGCCGACGCTTATTCCGGAGGCGATGCGGAAGTGTTCCTTGGCAGGTTCATCAAAGATCTGCCTCGCGAAGACGTGGTGATTTCATCGAAGGTGTTTTTCAAAACCGGCAATTCGGTCAATGGCGGTGGTCTGAGTCGCAAACATATTCTCAATAATTGTGAGCGAAGCCTGAAGAATCTTGGCACTGATTACATTGATTTATATTATTGTCATCGCTTTGATCCGGATACGCCGATGGAGGAGACTCTGCAGACGCTGAGCGACCTTGTGGATCAAGGCAAGATTCTTTATTACGGTGTGAGCGAGGAATGGAGCGCGGCACGTTTGGAACGCGCTCAGCGCATCATTTCCGAACGGGAATTGCATCCGTTGACCGTTGTCCAGCCGGAATACAACATGATGGACCGGTATATCGAGCATGAGATTGTGGATGTGTGCGATTACTATAACATTGGCATTACGCCGTTTTCCCCGCTTGCGCAGGGCTTGCTCACTGGCAAGTATCGAAAGGGACAGCCGCTACCGGCTGGATCACGCGCTACATGGCAGTCCGATCATCAGATCAATGATCTGCTTACTGATGAGAACCTGGACAAGGTTGAGGCTTTGAGAGGGCTTGCCGATGGTTTGGGTATGAAAATGGCTACGCTGTCCTTGTCTTGGATTCTTCGTTTGCCTACTATCAGTTCGGTGATCGTCGGTGCGTCCAAGCCTTCGCAGCTGGACGCCAGTCTTGCCGCGTCTGGAGTGGAATTGCCTGACGATGTATTGCAGCAGATTGACGGAATTCTGGGATTCCGCCGGTTTGAACGGCATATCGGCTGAACGTAGGATGCGTATGGCTGAGGGCTGAGGTGAGTTTCTTTGCCTTATCTCTCAGCCTTGTTGGCTCTTAGCTCTTAGTCTTGCCATGCCTGAAGTTTCAGATGATTGAGTGCGGTGTTGGGGTCATATGTGTCATCTAAACGTTCCTGATACATCGCAATCAATTCATCGCGACGTCCTAGTGCTTCCAAAGCGGCCTCTCGAATCGTCTCCCACTCGTAGGGCACCACTTCTTCGGGGAACATCACCGTGGTTTGGTTCGGCGTGTCACGTTCCACCAAGTCGACGAAATTCAGTAGATCCTGCCACCGTTCCGAAGCGATCAATCGCGCCGCATATGCATCGGCGAGCGGTTCGGAAGTATGATTGTCACGTAGGAAACGATCAGCCTCATCAATGTCACCGCTAATCCGCAGCAAGTCATGCCGCAAAAACTGCACGGCATGATCGAATTGATTCTGCGCGGCCTGCGCAATCTCCTTTTCCGAAAGCAAAGCAGGATCAAGCATCGCGAGATTATTCAAATCTTCTGCGGATAAGGAATCATCGTCTTCAAACAAACTCAAATCGGTTTTCGCTTGCGCAACAGGCTGCGAATCAGTTTGTATGTCGCGGCTGTTGGAATCATCTGCCGAGTTTGACGACGTCGAAGCAGACGAGGCGAAATCACTCATCGTGGCAATGCCCTTATTCAACGCATCGTAAGCGAACATGCGCGTATCATCCCACTGTGCGAATGACAATCCGCACGAGAGCAGTTCAACCATTTGCATGGCGTTGAGTCGAAAATCCTCGTTGCAAGCCACCTGTGTGATCATGCGCAGTGCCTGCTCGCCCGTCATCGGATCGGCATTGCAGGCGACGGCATCCATGTATACGCGCATTGTCTGAATCAGATCCTTCAGATAGTCGAAACCCTCGTTGTTGCGGTCGGCTACATTGCCGACGAACCGTGCGGTCATTTCTACGGCTTTGGCGAGATTGCCGACAGCATCCAGCCAGCGTGTGCTTACGATGGCATTGCCGACCACCGCGTCCACGCCGGACAATGCCTGCGAATCCAGTGAAAACGTCGGCATGTCGATGCGTGGGATTTCCACGCCAGTGTCAGTGCGTTCCGCGGTAGGCACCATGGATGCGAGAGCGTCGAAATACCATTGCATAGGCATATTGATGACCGTGTCCGCGTCGGAAAGACTGGCGACCGGCACATCGTTACGTTGGTCGGAGCCTTCTCGACTGGCTTCGCGTATCATGTGGTTCCACAGGAAGGTCGGTCCGTCGAATTCGTTGGAATTGAGCCATCCGTTGTTGACGTAATTGGTGAGATCGTCGGCATCCTGCCTGCGATTGAAGCTGCCCTGTCCAGAATCCATTGCATGCCTTTCCATTGCGCATCTAGGTGAGGCGGTGTTGCTGGTTGAATATGTCTTATCAGTTCGCTACTGACACCCAAGCCTATAGCATGATATGGCGCTTGTGCCGAAAGTTCCAGTTTCGATGCATGAAACATTCTGTGAAACACTTCTGCGCGCTTATTATGAGCTCTTGGTCGTGATTGCGATTCGTGCCGTTGCCGCTGTCTCCGTGATTCGAGATAAGTTGGGTGTCCTGGCCGGTAGAATTACGATTGTTGTTGCATACGTCACGTAGTCGCGGCGTATTCCGTGGACTTAGACGGGGTCATAAAGGCCCGTTATGGTCAGGTAAGAAAGAGAATTACCTATGAAGGTTGCAAGTGGCAATGTCCTGTGGCGGCAGCGTAAGCGTAATTGGTGCCGTACGCCATTCACATTCACCGTATACACGCTTACCGATCGGGAATTGAGCGTCAAAACCGGTATCTTGAATGAGAGATTCAACCTGATCAAGCTGTTTCGTATCGTTGACATCAGTGTGGAGCGTACGTTCCTGCAGCGTATCTTCGGTATGAGCACGCTTGTGCTGGATACGCGTGACCAGTCGTCTGGCAACGGCGTGGTGGCACTGAAGAACGTGATTAACGGTTTCGAGGTGCGTCAGGTGCTGCAGGAGGCTGTGGATGCGTCCCGGAAGGAGAATGGCATGTCCGCTCGTGAGTTCCTCGGAGGACCGGGTGGACGGGAATTTGGTCCTGGTTCAGATGGTCTGGATGTCGACGGTTTTGATGCGGGTGCCTATGCGGACGGTCAGTAAGCTGTAGCGGCGCGAAATGAGTCGATGAAGGTGGTTTGCGCATATGTCCGATATATGTGCAAACCACCTTGTCGTTTGGGTTGTCTGTTTCGGAATGGTTTTGTGCACGAGAACTATTCGGGCGATCCCGATCAGTACTTGTTGGCGCCGGAGCCGATGAAGTTCACTTGGAAGCCACGGTGGTAGTGCAGGAACATATCCGCGCCGTAGCGATCGACCGGACGATGCGTGAATAGCATGCGGATGGCGAAGGCGGTCTGCACGTCTTCGGGCAGATTCATGAATTCCTTATGCGCGTCCCAATAGGGATTCATGGTGATGGCCGCGTCCGGTACGTAGGCGTAGCCGTAGCCGTCCTCGTTCACGTAGCCCATGAACGGCAGATCCCAAGCGTTATGCTCGGTAAGCGCTTGTTTGAAGTCTTCGACTTTGGCGAGTGCCTCGTCGCTGATGCCGAGGCTCTTGGCGACTTTGTTGGCTTCGGTGGTCTTCGCCTCGGCGTCTTGGCTGAACATGTTGAGGTCTACGGTGATGATGGGGTTCTTATCGGCCATGGCTTTTGTCCTTTTACCTTGTATTTGTGAACATGAGTAATGTTTGTTTTCGTGTTCTCTTTAGATGAAAAGCGAACATGTGTGGTGGATAGTTTTTCTGTCCATGAATAACAATATCACGATTAATGGGCGTTAAAATCGCTGAAGATAAGCTATATTTGTGGTTGTGTGCGTTAATTCGTTGCAATATAGGCAATCTGCCATGGGGTAAAAGAAATGGAAAAAGATAACATTGAGCGTGTTCTTTTTATTTTGGAAATTCGTGTTGCTCTAGTGTTCATATGAACATGTGTAGTTGATTATGGTCTGTGTGAATGCGTCTGATTTTGATAGGTTGTGTTTTGGGCGCCGATGATGGACGACTCGCTTGTGCCTGGCGTATCCGACTCGAGATAGGCAAAAGGAATTGCAAAACGACCGCGGATTACAGCGCGGACTTGCCGGTGAGATGGCGGTAGAGCTCCGGATCGACCGGCTTGATGAGTTTGAGCGTGGAAACGACCACCTTTGACTCACTGCCGTCCTCGCTGCGGTTCACCGATTCGCGCACATCATCCAATGCAACCGCACTGCCGACGAAATAATAGGATTTCTCCTGCTCCTCGGCTTTACGACGGATGAAAACCGGCACAAAATGGCGATTCTGCCATTCCGGAGTATGTTCTGTTCCGTTCAACAGCCATCGGAATTCATTCGATGTAAGCGAGCGATTGTTTTTGCTGAACCATTCGATTTCACTGGGGTTGAGGAACCGGTCTCCATATTGGCTAGCCTCGTACTTGATGAAAATCGGCAACGAACCGGTATCGGCATCCAGCCTATATCCGCCGACATTCTGCGGCACCTGCTCTGCAGCCCATCCGCACAGGCGCATCACATCGAACACAGTGTATTTCTCGCCATACAGGAATCCATGGTTCTGTTGAATGCGATGTTTGCGAGCCGTTTTAGTCAGCGCCATCGCGTTGAACAGACCCGCCTCGATGGTATCCGTAAAGAACGTGCGGAAAGTGGCCTGTCCAAGCATCGAACTGAATTCGGCTGTCAAACGGTATGACCCATCATTACACGGACGTACCAAAGGCGTTTGTCCGAAACGCTTGGCGTTCGCGGCAATGAAATAGGAATAATCCAATGTGGCGAACGCCGAACGGCACTGCAGGCCACTGCGGTCCGCATCGGGGAAGAACATCATCAGTAACGTACGCAGTCCATCGACCGTAATCGCATGCCGCGAAGCGATATTATGAAAAACCGTCAACGCATCATCGGAACAATCCGGGTCAATATGCCGCCAATCCACATCGCACAACACGGCCAAAACCAACAATTCGTGAGGGCGCAGACCACGCAACTGTGTGGACGTCAGCATCTTCAGCACGCCATGTTGAGCATCCGATGTCGGCTCAAGCTGCTCAATATACGAAGCCGTCGCGTTTTTGCCGCGTGACAGACTCTTCTCACGCGATCGTGCGAACGACAGATAATCATCATTTTTCGAAGCCAAGGTGAACACGAGCGAAGCATCACGCCGTGCGAAATCCATCAGCATCGGAATGCGCCCCAGCTCGTAGCGCATCTGTTGGTATTGTCGGCTCAGCAGCTTCATATTCGACAGGTCGGCAGTGTCGAGCGAGGCAAGCACGCGCTCGCGGGAGATTTTGTCGAAGCTGATTGATGAGATGCCGATGGTTTCGCGCTGCAGGTTTTTGCGCGCCACATCGCGGTCTCCGGTGTTGCCGTATAACGCGATCGGAATCAGGTAATTATTCGTATAGTTGCCGATGAAATCAATGACGACCACGCAATCCTTGCCGCTGGCTTTGCGTAATCCACGACCCAGCTGTTGCGTGAAAATGATGCTCGATTTCGTCTGACGCAGCATCACAATCTGGTTGACGTGCGGAATGTCCACGCCTTCGTTGAACGGATCGACGGTGAAAATGTAATCTAGGTCGCCGCGTTCCAGCTGTTCCACGGCTTCATCGCGTTCGGTCTGCGAGTTCTCGCCGGTAATGGCTTTCGTCCGGTATGGTCGTTCCGTCTGCTGGTTCATCTGCCGATTGAACAGGTTGGAAAGACGCTTCGCCTCCTCACGGCGGCTGCAAAACACCAAACCTTGCACAGGGGTGCCGGCTTCGCTATAGATCTGGATCTTGTCGATGATGTAGCGCACGCGATTCGGGTCGGCAAGTTCTTCAAGCCAGCGGCTCAGCTCATTGCGTTCCTGATCGGTCATGGCGTCGTTTTTGACATCTTTGTCTGCGAGGTTCTCATCAGGCGAGTCCTGGATGTACTCGTGCACTCCGTAGTAGTGGAACGGGCAGAGCATGTCCTCTTCGAGCGCTTTCTGCAGGCGAATCTCGTATGCCACGTTGTTGCCGAACAATTCGAAGATGTTCGCTCCATCGGTGCGTTCCGGCGTTGCCGTCATGCCGAGCATGAAATCCGGTTCGAAATGGTCGATGATGCGTTTGTACGAATCGGCTGCCGCGTGGTGCACCTCGTCTACGAGAATGTAATCGAAATCGTTTGTTCCGAACTGCGCGAGCACTTCCGGACGCGACATCGTCTGCACAGTGGCGAATACGTATTTGCGGTCCGATTCCTTGCTGGTGCCGGAGAACAGGCCGAGTTCACTGTCCGGGCAGCCGAGCACTTTTTGGAACGATTCCTCGGCTTTGCGGAGAATCTGCTCCTGCTGCGCGATGTACAGCATGCGATTTGGTTTGACTTGGCGAACATCGAATGCGGACAGGTACGTCTTGCCGGTGCCGGTCGCGGAAATGATGATAGCGCGGCTTTCGCCTTGTCTGCGTAGCTGTGCAAGATTCATCAGTGCCTCCACCTGCATGGCGTTCGGCTGGATGATTTGCGATTGCTCGGGCCGCTGGCGTTTTGGCTGTTTCGGCGGCGCGTATTTCTTGAAATCCTCTTCGTAGAGTTTCAGCCAAGCGTCGGTAAGCGGTTTGGATTCGCTGATTTGCGATTCGATTTCGTCGGAAAGCTGTTCCGCGAGCCCGCTGCTGTTGGTGGCGGCTACTTTGAGGTTCCACTCGCGATTGACGTTCAGCGCGTTGATGGTAAGGTTCGAACTGCCGATGTATGTGGAGTATAGCGGTTCGTCGCCTTGGGCATGGCGGAAAACGTAGCCTTTGGGATGATAAGGATAATCCGCGGTGACCGCGGCGCCATCGACATGCTGTCCGGATTGCTCCGGTTGCCACACCTGTACGGTAATCCCGGTTTCTTCTTGGAGCTTTAACAGTTCCTTGAATGCTTTGGGGGAGTTGAAATAGTTGAACGTCGACGTGATGATTCGTCCGGTCTGATGATTGTTGTTATCGGCGAAATCCAGAAAGTACTGTTTCAATGCCTGCAATGCGCCTTGGCTGACGAACGCTACGGACATGTCGAAATCCTGACTGCGCTGCAGCTCGTCTTTGATGGCGCGTTCCATGGTCCGACCGTCATGATTGGCGATCAGCATCGGTTCGTATGCGGCATCCGCGTTGTCGTTTTTGTTTATGAAACCGGAAAGCAGCGCATCGATGAGTGAGGAATCGTAGTGTCCGTCCATGGTGTTCGTTGATGCTATTTTCTGGCGAGATTCATTGTGGAAAGCAATCGCACTGTTTCCCGGTCGGCGGGCGCCCAATCCAAAGAGGATATTTCGGGAGGGACCAGCCAACGTATCTCATGATGCTCGGTCAGGTGGGGAGTGCCGTTCAGTAAATGGCAGATGAATGATGTCAACACAACGGTGCCGAAATCGTAATCGTAAGAGGAGGTGCACACTTTGTCGGCGACTTCGACGTCGCACATCAGTTCCTCTTCGATCTCGCGGTGCAACGCCTGTCGGGCTGTTTCATGAGGTTCGATTTTTCCTCCAGGGAATTCCCAGCATCCGGCAAGCGATCTGCCCTCGCCTCGTTGCGCGCAGAGTATTTTGCCGTCTTTGACGATGACTGCGCCGACGACGTTGATGATGCGTTTCGGCGTTTGATGCGAGGATCGCTGGCGGGGCTGGTCAACTACTGTCATGGCTTTCTCCTGATTGGTGAATCAGATCCAGGATACAACGCGTCTCAAGGAAGAGGGGTGCGAAACTAGGACAAAAACGACAGGGGGTATCGGGTTGGCGAAAATGACCACATGGCCATAAAACATGGCGTATTTCGAAAGAGGGGTATGATTTCGCTGGAATTGTCGTCACTCCTACTTGCACTGCTGCGTGAACCGGCAATTTGGAAAATCGGTGCAACCGTAGAACTTGCGCGACGGGTCGGAGCCGGCATGCCGCAATCGCAAGGCTTCTCCGCAATTCGGGCACTGCGGAGGCAACTTCACGCCACGGAAGATGTTCGGGCAGATCCTGTCATGCAATTCGTACATAAACCGCGATGGACGCGACTGGTCGACCACGAAAAACAGTTTCTTCCTGCAGCGCGTCATCGCCACATAAAATAGGCGACGTTCCTCCGCATGCGGCATCCGTTCCACTTCCGGCAGCAGCAGACCGAGCAGCGGCTCTTCGGGAATCGCACTCGGGAAGCCTTTCAAACCGCCGGAACAGCACAGCAGAAAAACGAAGTCGCGTTGCAGACCCTTGGATTTATGCGCGGTCATGAACTCGATATCCATCTTTGGCTTCTCAAGGAACACAATGCCACCAGTGTGCTCGTCAATCTGGAACAATCCGTCGCGATCGTTGCGTGACAGCAGATTCAGATCGCTTTTGTAACGTCCCAGCATAAGTACCGACGCGGTTTTCGGCAGCTTGCGTAACTGCTCGATGATCGCGTCGAAGCGCTCCTCCTGCGTGGCGCCGCCAAGCGCCTTCAGCGAATAATCCTTCTTATCGGATGGATTGTGCAAATGCTTGACATACAGGCTTTTGTCCTGCATGACGAACGCGCCGCTCGCGTCGATGAGACTCTGTCGGAATCGTCGCGTGGTGGTGATCTGGAACATGCGCGTCGGGCCCCAAGTGCGCCAAATTTCGGCGAAATCAAGGATGAGATGAATGTCGCTGCCGGCGAAACGGTAGATTGACTGCCAGTCGTCGCCCACGCAGAACAGCGTGAAATCGCTCTGCTCGCGCAATGCGCGGATCAGTTCGTAGCGCGGTCGCGACATGTCCTGGTATTCGTCGATGAGCACGTACTTGTATGGGTGACGGTAGGCGCCGCGCTGTATGCAGCGGATGGCGTCGGTGATCATGCCGGGAAAATCAATGCCATGCGTCGTGCGGAAATTGCTGATGTACGCGTTGTAGAGGGGCTCGATGAGTTGCAACATCTCGCGATTGCGTCCGACGTTTTTGCCGCCGCTGCGTTCGTTGAGCTCGCGCATACCGTCGATACCGATGCTGTTCTGCCGCATGTGCTGGATGATGGTCTGCGCGTTTTCGACAAGGCTTTGCCTGTACTGGTTGAAGCCGTAATCATCCGTCGGCAGCTGGAAATCCTCGCTTTTCGCGGCTTTGCCGTATTTGCCGAGCAGTTCCTTCGACATGAGTTTGAATGCCAGCAGACGGTAGCCGATGTTTTTCGAAAGCAGTTGCTCGAATGTGTTGCGGACCACCGTGTTTGACGTGTGCCCGTCGATGATGGGACGGTTGGCGATGGTGGCCGCGCGGCAGATTTCCAAGCCGAGACTGTGGAACGTGCATGCGCGGATCGTTTTGCCGGTGCTTGCCATGATACGTTGCGACATGTCGCCCGCGGACGCCTTGGTGAACGACAGTACGAGAATTTCTTCAGGGGCGGCACGCTTCGTGGCGAGCAGCCATGCGATATATCCGATAATGGTGGTGGTTTTGCCTGTTCCCGCGCCCGCGAGCACGAGGGTATTGTGGCCCGCTCCTGCGATTGCACTGATTTGCTCGTCGCTCAAATCGTGCTTTTCGATTTTGCCGATGATATTCTGCGTCCGCTCAATCTGATCGGCGGGAAGCAACGGTTGCGGCATAAGCTTCTGCGCCGGTTGTGAATTGGCATGAGATTGCGCTCGCGAACGATTCGTTGTGACGGAAGTATTGCGAGCTGTGGTTTGTGTTTGCGCGCGGTATGACGATCGCGCCAATTGTGATGATTGGGATGGCTGCGTAGGCTGTTGCGCTGGACGTGATTGTGCGGTGGACTTGTGTTGCGTCGTCTGCTGTTGCGTGGGCTTGGGAACGTTTTGCTGCGCGGTCCTGAGGACGGGCTGAGTCGCCGGTTTGGAGACAGGCGGTTCTCCACCAAGTGCGTTCATGAACTTGCTCAGCAATCCCATAATGCTCCTCCTCAACCAGTGCAAGGAGAAATTATATGTGCTGCCAATGAATGCTTCAGCGTCGGCTGCTTGAACGGAATCGCAATCCACCGACGCTGAAACTAATATTGGAGCTCAACGTTCGAAGGGGTAGGTGAGGTTCCAGTCGCGTCGTAGGGAATCCATGAGTTCCATAATGCGCATCGTATCGGCATGCGGCATCTCCGCGCATTCGGTATGTCCTTCAAGCAGAGCCTTTGCGGCCGACGCCACTTCATATTCGTAGCCGGTGAGCTGGGCGGGAACATCGTAATGTGCAACAATCGTATGATTGCCGTCATACACGTCAATCGCCTCAACATTATTAATGTTCTGGCACACCATATAACCATCGGTTCCCCATACGGATCCCATGCGGTCGCTATGGCATAGAATCGAACTTTGCGCGGTCGCCATTACACCGTTCTCGTAATAGAACGTCATGGAATTATGCGCATCCACACCGGTTTCGTATGGCCGCATCGACGATTCAATGCGAGCGATTGGTGCATTATGCATGATCATGTCGATGAAATTGATTGGATATACACCAACATCCAACAATGCGCCACCGGCAAGCGCGGGATCAGTGATTCGCGCCTTCGCGGTGGTGGGGTAACACAGATTCGCGTCGATAGCCTGCACATCGCCGATGATGCCGGAAGCGATGATGTCGTCGATCATGCCGCGCGATGGCATGTATCGCGTCCAAATCGCTTCTGCGCACAGCATGCCGGTTTCTTTTGCAACGGCTAACATCTCACGAGTCTGTGCCGCATTCGCGCCGAACGCTTTCTCCACCAGCACACCCTTGCCGGCTTTCATGCACAATATCGCCTGTTCCGCATGCAGATTGTGCGGCGTAGCGATGTACACCAAGTCCACGTTCGGATCGGCCACAAGTTCCTCATATGAACCGTATGAAACCGGAAAGCCGTATTTCGTGGCGAAATCAGCTGCACGTCCCGCATCTCGTGCGGCGACAGCATACGGTTCAACCAAATCCGCATAACGGCTGTCCGCGGCCATTTTCACCAACGTGTCAGCCATATGTTGTGCGATCCGGCCTGCGCCGAGAATCGCGACACGAATACGAGCCATATCAAACCCCATCTTTCGTAAACTGTTTGAATAGTGTTATTCATTTATATTGCTGCGTTGCAAGTTCCAGCGTACGCCATGCGTGATTGCAACGCGCGTTGATCCGTATCGCACTTGCATTGCATTTGTCCGGATGTTTTTCCGATTTGCCGTATTTTGCCGGATCTTGCCATAATGGTGTGCTGTGGCAGCGCAGGAACACGTTAAGAAGACCGGAAAACCTCGGAAATCCGCAAAAATAGAGAAATACGAGCGTGGTACGAGAAGCTACATCATGTCGCATATCCGAGGCAAAGACACATCCATCGAAATGATGGTACGCAGTTTTCTTTTTTCGAAAGGCCTACGATTCCGTAAAAACGACAAGCGGTATCCGGGGCATCCCGATGTGGTGTTGCCGAAATACCGCACGATGGTGTTCATCAACGGATGTTTCTGGCATATGCATGAAAACTGCCCGAAAGCCACACATGTACCGAAATCGAATGTGGAATTCTGGAGTGCGAAACTGCTGCGCAACCATGAACGAGATGTCAGACAGCATGCCGAACTTGAAGCGATGGGCTGGAAAGTGATTGTGGTGTGGGAATGTGAGCTCGCCAAAAAAGTGCGTGAGAAACGGTTGGAGAGACTGTACTGCGAAATCGTCGAATCGTGACTCTTACCGCTGGCGCATGATGCGCGTGGTTCCAGCTTTACGTGACATGTGATTTTCTGTTTTCGAAACGAGGTGTAATGGCAGTGAGACGGTGTTCGCGATTTGTCGCGTCTGAAGAATACAAACGAACTATGGGAAATGCTGAGAACAGCGCGCTGCCACAGATGTCGCACCGCGCCCAGATTGCTAATCCGTTCCGTGCCATGGTGTTTGGTGCGATGGCCGACGAGATGATCGCCGCAGGCACCGATGTGGTCAAGTTGAGCTTGGGGGAGCCGGATTTCGGTGCTCCGCCCGCAGTGCGTGATGCAATGCGCGAACAGTATGATGGCCGTCCATTGCCATATACCGCTGCAATGGGCTTGCCGGAATTACGTCAGGCGATTTCCGATTTCTACAAGGAACGCCACCATGTGGATGTCGATCCGAAACGTATTGCAATCACGGCCGGAGGTTCCACGGCACTGCTGCTTGCCGCCGCATTGACGGTGAACGAGGGTGACGAAGTGCTGATTGCCGACCCGTCATACCCGTGCAATCGCGAACTGGTCCGCGCGTTCGGCGGCAAAGTCGTGGACGTGCCGACGAACGCGGCCACCCGATTCCATCTCACACCGGAACTGTGCCGTGAATACTGGTCGGATCGCACCAAAGTGGTGATGATTACCTCGCCGTCGAACCCGACCGGTACCACCATCGCCTTCGACACCCTGAAATCCGTGTGCGATCTGGCGAAAGAACGCGGCGCATGGCGCATCGTCGACGAAACCTACCTTGACCTGGCCGACCGCGAACCAGACGGCTCCGACGTGAAATCCGTGCTTGCCTGCGATCCGGACGCCATCGTATGCTCCAGCTTCTCCAAGTTCTTCGGCATGACCGGCTGGCGCCTCGGCTGGATGGTCGTGCCTGAATACGCGCTCGAAGCCATGGATGATCTCGCCACAAACTTCTTCCTGTGCGCGCATACGCCGACCCAGCATGCGGCGCTCGCATGCTTCACGCCGGAAACGCTTGCAGTGTGTGAGGAACGCCGTCAGGAACTACTGGAACGCCGCCGCATCGTGGTAGACGGTCTGGCTGAAATTGGACTGCCGTTGGAAGTTGAACCGAACGGCGCGTTCTACGCGTACTTCAACATTTCCGGCACCGGTCTCGACGCGTGGACGTTCTGCGAACGTGCGTTAAAGGAAGCGCACGTGGCGTTGACGCCGGGCCGTGATTTCGGCGAGGCCACTGCCGACACCCATGTGCGGCTTTCGTATGCGGCCTCCCGTGAGGCGCTTCGTGAGGGTCTGAGGCGAATCGGAGATTTCGTAGCCGAACTGCACGGATGATGTTTGTGAGCGCTTTGCAATCGTTGCCGGCGCTGTGAATGTTGAGTGGCCATCCTGAGTGAATAGGATGGCCACTCGAATATTTGCAAAGGTTGTCAATGTAATGTCAGGTGAAAGGGGGAGTGCGATGTCACTATGCTTGAAAGCATGGTTAGTTTACATTCGCATGTCACTCGTCTTGGCGTGCTTGACATTGGATCCAATACCGTTCACATGCTCATCGTCGATGCGGCGCCTGGCGCCCGTCCGGAACCTGAGGCCAGCACGAAAAGCACTGTTCGATTGATGCAATATCTCAAGGCCGATGGCACAATCAAAAAAGCCGGAGTCGAAGCTGTGGTTGCAGCTGTGGAAAAGGCCATGGGGCTGGTCAAAGAATATGAGATTACCCAACTGCTCGTGCTGGCCACATCCGCATTGCGTGAGGCTCCGAATGGTAGCAGGATCCTCAAACGAATCGAAAACGTCGTCGGCCAGCCGGTCACGGTGCTGTCCGGTGTGGATGAGGCCAGACTCACCTTCCTTGCAGCTCGCCGCTGGTATGGTTGGGATGCCGGTCGGCTGCTGGTCATCGATATCGGTGGTGGCTCTCTCGAGGTGGCCATGGGTTCGGATGAGGATCCCACAGTGGCGCTGTCCGTGCCGGCAGGTGCCGGTCGTGTGACCCGTGAATTCCTACCGGAAAACGGTATTGCGAATGATAGGGATTTGGAAGACGCGCGCAGGAACATCCGTAAGATTCTTGAACCGATGGTCAAGGCGTTCCCGAAATCGAAGTACCCGATGCATGCCGTCGGCACATCGAAGACCATTCGTTCCCTGGCTCGTCTCGCCGGTGCCGTGGTGCGTCAGCCCGGCCGCGTGGACACTTCGATCATGACGATTGACCAGCTTGAGGATTGGCTTCCCCGTCTTGCGGCCATCTCGCCGGACCAGCGTACCGCATTGCCGGGCGTTACGCCGGAGCGCACGTATCAGATCGTCGGTGGCGGCTTGGTGATCGACGAGATCATGAAGGCGCTTGACGTCAAGGAAGTGGAAATCTGCCCATGGGCGTTGCGGGAAGGGGCTATTCTGCGCTGGCTCGACCAGTTTGGCCGCACGCGCCTTGGTTTCTAGCGGTTCCTAGGCTTCCAGCTTCCTCAGTTCCTCCAACTGGTTCTTCGCCTTGTGCAGCTTGGTGAAGATTTCGTTGCGCTGTTCGGGATTCTTTGCCCGTTGGTGATCGCGCGTGAGCTTATCGATCTGCTCGGTAAGCTGTGCGGCCTGCATACGCCGTGTCATGCGCGCGTCCAGTGCCGTGGGAGAGGCGCTGCTGAGCATCACCTGCGAGCACAACGACTCCCACAGCGCGTCGATGGAATCGACCGCAGGATCGCCGATGTCCAGTATCGCTTCGCCGGCCGGTTTCCATTTGGAGACGAACACTTTCCATATATTGAGCAAAAGAATGTACTTCTTGGGAATGTGACGTTACCGTTACCCGCAACGGGGGTCTATAGTCCGTGTTTGGGGGTACGTTAACGTAGGACTGCCGTGGCGAACATGCCCCTTATGTATTGCCATGGTGATACGTGCGACGCGATGAACGTTCGATACTGGGGGTCTAAGCATGATTGCGCGATTGATACGGCTGGTGACGGTGGTTGCGTCGATCGTCGGCATGGTTGTACCGATTGCTACGGCTGAAGCTGTTGATGGGGGGGGCTGTCGGTGCCACACAACAGACGCCGGCGTGCGGTCGTCCCTGGAACCAGGACGAACAGGGCACCGTCATTGATTCTAGCCAGCCTTCCGGCCGATTGGTCGGTTGCATCAGCAATGCCGCAGTGCAGTATCGATTGCAGAATTCGACGCAATGGAAGGACGTTCCCTCGGATGAACACGGCAATGTCTCATTCGATTACAGCACGAAGATAGCGCAATTCCGTTTTGACGCGCAATTCGTCATCCCCCAAGGAAGCATCACTGAAGACAACCACGTGTTCCGATACCACATCGCGGGATTCAACGGCACCGGTACTACCATGTCGGGCACGCTCAACGACGATCTCGGCACGTACACGATCGCTCCCGACGGATTGGTGACCATCGTCTTCAGCGAGCATGCCGTCAGCAAGAACGCCGCCGCCCCACTGGACAATGGCCGATTGTACATCGAAGCCGATCGCAGCAAGGTGACCGGCAATAATCCAGGGCAAACCGTATTGGATTTCGGCAACGGCCATACCACCACCATCACCATGTACCGCAGAAGCGGCAGCACCTCCAAGCAGGTCGTCGGCACGCCGACGCTGCAACCGGACGGAACGCTCAGTACCAGATGGCAGGCGCAATTCGCCAACACGGGAACCATCGACCAGCCAATCGTGAAGATCGAGGATTGGATGGCCTATGAGAACGTTGCGGAACAGAACGGTTCCACCTCGTCAAGCCGAGGATGGTACACGGCAGGTAACATCAACGATCTGTACCAAACGTTGATCACAACGATGGGGCGCGGCACGTTGACGGTATATACGGTCACGCTGCCGAGCTACAAGGGCGGTGCCGCCGTCACATGGCCGGCTGGAGGATTGGCCACGGGAACCTATTGGAAGTGGGTTTTCCAGCCGGATTCGTATTCGATTCCCGTAGGACAGACGTTGACGTTGCAATACGATTCGACGTTCGCCAATGATGTGCTGCATCCCGCTTCGAAAAACATTTCGCGGTTCTACCGTTCCAACAACGGAGGCGACTTTTTCACCAACAACGCAATCGCCTGGAATCCGCTGCGGCCAAGGATCTCACTCACCAAAACGGCAGGCGGGCAGCAGACCCCCTCGGCGAAGCAGTGCCAGACCATGGGCGTGGCGGAAGGCCATTGCGGCCTTGCGTCGTGGAATGTCTCGGTGCACAATGCCGGCGACGGCCAACTGCCGGCGGGATGGGTCATGCAAGACACCGGCAGCGGCGTCTGGTACACGAAACAACTGCTGCAGGACAGTCTGCGCGTGACCGTCGACGGTAAGCAACTGACCGGAGCGACGCAAGTGTCCTCCGACAACGGCAGGACCTGGGTAGACCTTAACAAGGCGCAGGAATCACAGCGATACACGTCCTTCCGGTTCGTGGCCGACAACGCGCTTGCCCCCGGCGCGACCGCGGCGATCACCTATCAAAGCCTGTTCGATTCCAGCGAAACGACCGTGCGTAAGAATTCGGCCACTGCGGGAACCGGCGTCGGCGGATCGTTCGTCAAACCCGTCACCTCCAGTGTGCAAGTCGCCTCTTTGGTCAAAGACGGTTGCGGCGATCCGGTCGATGGACAGGGGAATCCCAAATTCACCTCCTGCTCGGCCAACGGTGCCGACTACACACGTACCGCCACCCCTGATCCGGTGTCCGTGAGACAAGTGGGATGGCGTATCAGAGCGCACGTGACCGACGATTGGCGTCGTGCGCCGCTCGTCTTCACGGAAACCCTGCCGGAGGGCCTGCACGATGTGAAGTTCGCGTTCTCCGATCATGGCAACCGCAAACAGTGGCTTACCGTGGGGGATACGTGGTTCACCAATACCCAGGGTGTGCAATATGCCGTCGCCGTCAAGCAGACCGGCGATCGCACGTACCAGATCACCATCCCCCAACAGGCGACCGATCTCATGAACGAGGGCAACGTGTATCTGTATGTGGCCGCACGCACTCCCGACATCAACAACGGCAAGTACTGGATGGAAGGCAAATACGACGGCAAACGGGGTTGCGTCGCCGATCCCACGCTGAAAAATGGTGCCGGCGATTGCCTGACGGCCAAATACCGTAATACGATTTCCATGGGCTCCGGCAGCATACCTTCCGTGTCCACGTCGGAAACCTTCATCGATAATTTCCAGAAAACCAATACCGGCGTCGAAGACAAGCAGAACGTCGACGGCGGCTGGTCCTCCGACGGCAAAAGCTTCACCCGAACCTATTATGTGCGCGCCAACCGGTATGGACTGAACGTCGATGCCACGCATGCGAAACAGGATGACGTCCCCGATACCGATATGCTGCCCATCAAAGACACGCTGACCGTGCCGGCCATACCGGAAGGCAGCAATCCGCAGGTCACGTTCCTGGGCAACGTGACCGTGTGCCTCGCCTGGATAGGCAACGGACAGTCCTGCCCGGCCGGCAAAACGTACCAACCATCCTCGGATGCGATCGTATACAAGGAAAACGATGCCAAACTCGGCGGCGTATTGACGGTGTACGTTCCCGATTCCACGCCGGTGACCGTCAGCTACCAGTACGGGTTCAAAGGCTCCGCCGGATTCGACGTGGCGAACACCGCGCGATTCGCCAACTCGCCATGGTCCGATGACGGCGCATTCAATACGAACGGCGCGGCCATCAGCAGTAGCGGCGTCATCGTGCATACGTCGACGATGCTGTTGCATAAAACCGATGATGATGCGTCCGGCTACCGGGATCTGGCCGGCGCCAAATTCGAACTGCTCGAATGGGACGGCCGTGACTATGCGTCGAACAAGCCCACGCCCATTACAGCGGTGACGGACGAGAAAGGCATGATCGTCGTCGGCCAAGCCCAAGGATTGCAGTGCGGCACGGCATATCGGATCAAAGAGCTCCAAGCGCCGCCCGGCTATGAGATCAACGACGAGCAGACCGATTTCTATCTGACGAATTGCGGCGGAGGATCGTACTTCGGTCCGACGAACGCGGATGGCAGTCCGCATGCGTCGGTGCATCAATGGACCGGCGGCTACACGGTGACGATTCGAGACAAGAAGATCACCGGCTCGGTGTCGTGGAGCAAAGTGGACGCCGACCATCACGAGGAATATCTGTCCGGCACCACGTGGCGGCTTGAACGACGCAACGATGACGGTACGTGGAGCAAGGTCAACGATTCCCTCTATAACTTCGCCGATTGCGTGGGCGACGGTAATGCCGCCTGTGCCGGCACTAGAGATAAGGATCCAGCCGTTGGCAAACTGACCGTCGACAATCTCGACTGGGGTACCTACCGGCTGACGGAGATCACCGCGCCCGGCGGATATCGGTTGCCCGACAGTGGCCGTACCTGGGCCGAATTCACGATTCGCCAGGAGGATCCCAAGGCGAAAGCCGTGCTGCGAGGAAAGGGTGATTGGGCCGGCGTTACAGGCAATCGTCTGACCAATCGGCCGCAACCGGTTTCCGCGCTGCCTTCCGCGGGGCGTCGTGCCGCGTGGATGGTGACGATTGTCGGCATGGTGGCGTCCGGAGGGGCGTTGGCGGTGTTGGCGATCGCCGCGCATATCAGAAAACGTTCATATGGGAATCATTCCGTGTGAAAGACATGGATTCATCCATATTCCATAAGGAGGAGAACAATGAAAGCAAAATCATGGATGGCGGGAATCGCGGCAGTGGCCACACTGTTCGCGGCCATGACCGCACCGGCCAGTGCCATGGCCGAAGAGAAGACCACACCGAGTGCCCCACAAACTTCCGAGAATTGCGCGGCCAAGGACAAGACCATCACGGTGCAGGGCGAGGATGCGGACGCGTTCAAGACGTGGACGGACAATGGCAAGACCCCTTCGGGCATTCGTACGTTCAAGGTGGCGAAGGTCGCCGACTACAAGCTCTATAATGACGAGTCCGGCGGCTTGGTGCATCTTGAGACGGTGAATGGGTCGAAGCCGCGCATTATTCAGGCGGTGAAAGCTCTGAACACCGATTCGAGTACATCGTTGTATGTAGATGAGGATCATGATGGCGACCCGATGAACTGGCTTGCCAACACCAAGAACGATATGCTTATCCGTAGGTATGCGGAGAAGCCGGGCGTTGACGGCACCGCGCTTGACAAGACGCAGGTGAACATCGACGAAACGAACAAGACCATGACGCTCGCCATGCCCACGTCCGGCCTGTATGTGATTTTCGATGACACGACGCCCAAGCAGCAGACCAAGGACACGGGAGACAACACCGTTGCTTATGACGGCTTCAACAATATGCTCGTCGGCACTCCGCTTACCGACGGCTGCAAGGTGACGAATAACGATGGTGTCGTGGACCTGACGTCCGGCTCGAATGCCAAGACCAGTTCCACGACAACCGAGCGCGGTGGCTTCAAGTTCACCAAGGTTGGTGTGGAAGGCGACAGGTCCGGTTTGGCGGGTGCCGAATTCACCGTGTACTCCGACGAGAACTTCACACGGGTTCTGACGGATGCCAATGGCAAAGTAGTCAGGGCCAATTCCAGCGAAAAAGGCGGTCTTGTCGATTTCAGCAATTTCAAGCTGGATGCCGGCACCTATTACCTCAAGGAGACCAAGGTGCCGGATGGCTATTGGTCCGGTTCCGCAGCCAAACTGAAGGTCACGATGACGAACGTCAACGGGCAGGTCAAGCTGGAGTCGATCACCGTCAGGAGCGATCTCAACAGCGTACTGCTCAGCAATAGTGAGAAGTACGGTTACGTATACCGCAACATCAAAAGCATCACCCAGCTGCCGTTGACCGGTGCTATGGGCATGGCCATCCTTGGCGTCGTGGCGGTGCTGTGCATCGGCGGCGCTTCGATCATCATCGTTCGGGCCCGCAAAACGAAGCGTAGCTTCGTGGCCTGAGCATAGGACCTAATGACGCTGTGGCACCTTCGTTCGAGCAGCTGGTCGACGTTGCCGGGGAATACCAGGCATACGCCCGTATGCGGCGGCGATTGCGCGTGATGTACGCCGTCGCGGGGATTTTGATCGCCGTGGCGATGGTATGCACGGTGGTTCCGCTGCTGATGCAGTATGCGTCGCAGACGTCCATGTCCGTGTCGGCGTCTTCCGTCGAACAGCAGGTGCGACTGTGGCCGGAAAGCCGGATCGACGACGAACTGCGGGCGGCGCGTGCCTACAACCGCGATCTCGTCCGGTCCGGACAGCCGGTACTGGGAGCCCAGGCCGACCCGTTCAACAACGGGGAACGCCTGTCCTCCCAGTCGGCGCAGGATCAACGCTACGGCAGGCTGCTCAACGAAGGTCACGGCATCATGGGTCGCGTGTCCATACCGAAGATCTCAGTGGATCTTCCCATCTACCATGGCACCGGAGACAAGCAACTGTCCCTTGGCTCCGGACATCTGTATGGCACGAGCCTGCCGGTCGGCGGCAACAACACCCATGCGGTCATCACCGGCCATCGCGGCATGGTGCAGGCGCAGATGTTCACCAGATTGGATGAAATGCGAGAAGGCGATTTCATCTACATCTCAACGATGAACAAGACCCTGGCCTACGAAGTCGATCGCATCACCGTAATCGAACCGACCGATACCTCGCAGCTGCGCGTTGTTCCCGGGCAGGATCGGCTGACGTTGATGACCTGTACGCCATACGGCATCAATTCCCACCGGCTCCTGGTCTCCGGCCATCGTGTGAGCATTCCCGTTCCCGCCCCCGATCCGACCGATCTACATGACGGCCGGACCGTCGGCGCGTGGGTGTGCGGGTCGGTGCTCCTGTGCGGTTGGGGCGGCATTGTGGCAGTCCGTCGGCGCAAGCGTACGCCGGAAGGGCCCGTGCGCCATGCCGTGCGGCTGCGATAGACGATTGCAATCTGCGACACGCCGTGATTTGGTGATTGAGGCATGTGCGCGTATTATTTCATCTTGCGGTGATCAGAGCCTAGGTGAGACGCCCGGTCCCATTCCGAACCCGGAAGCTAAGGCCTAGCACGGCGATGGTACTGCACTCGAGAGGGTGTGGGAGAGTAGCACGTCGCCGCACTTAAACTTTTTTTGAATCCCGAGTTGAGCGCCGCTCCTCGGGATTTTTCATTGCGCGATTCGCCCAAGTCCAATTATGGTCCGGTTATGTGTGAAGGCGAATCCGAGGGTCACTGATTGCGGCGCTCAGGCAGCGAAAACCACCAACAGAACAATGCCGTTTCAATAAAAATGACGGGTAACGGTATGAGCCACCACCAGCCTGTGGTGCCGAATTCGTTCGCGGGCGCAATAATCCAAGGATGCGAGCCCAGCCACCCCAAGAATACGGCTATGGTTGATCCCAACGACATGGTTATTCCCAAAGGTCTGAACAAACGCATGAGCTGGAATCGTGATGCACCGAATTCTTGAAGCGTCCAGCGTAACGCTGACTGCGATTGACGGGTTGATATAGCCAATGCGGCGAATGTCAGGCCGCTGATAATTGTGGCCAAAGCCGGCATGGCAATGGCGCGTGCCATGTAGGAGCGGTAAGAGGTGGTGTCGTGTTCGGTAATGAATGCATACCCGCAACGGTTAATGATGTCAGATCGAATTGAATCGCGAACGCCGGAAGCGATTGACGGGAAATCAGTAATAACGAGAGTATGCCGGTTGCTCGGTGCAAGTCCAAGCGTCTTTGCCTGCGGTGAGTCGATTCCAAGAACCACGCCAGGCATGGTGTAATCATTGAGCAGCGAGTCGGTGCCCTCGGTGGGAACTTGTGCTGCCTGAGTTATTTTTTGGGTTGTTGGATCAATGAGAATGATACCAGCGTTACCGCCTTCGGCAATATGAACATCGTTGGTTTTACCGGCTAAAGATGAGTTGCTATCAACAAGCATGACAGTGGTTTCATTATCGGAATCTGAGTAGCAATCCGCATCGTCGGAACCATGTTGAGTGACGCAATCGTAAGCATGGGAAGTCGCGGCGCGGACCAGATGCCGGGATTCATCCGGTGCCGTGAGTACAACGGCTTTATCTAGAGTCTCGGGATATTTGCCGGCAAGATAGTTCAAGTCATCCTGAGTCAAATAATCGGCGATGAACAGCCCATTATCCGAATTGCCTGTCGCTATCATCATTTGCCCGCTGAACAATGAGCTGACTCCCAAGAGCAGGAGTGCCAATGCGCATATTGGGGCAGACAAACTTCGTGTACGTTCTACCGCACTGCATTGTGCTGGCGTGCGGAAAAGCCAAGGTAGTGAAAGGAGCATAGGACCCAGAGCGCAAGCCCCCATGACCGATCCCACTGATCCGCCAAACGGCCATGCGGCTGCATGATAACGTTCTATCGCCACACAAGAAAACAGCAGAACGGCCGAGGAAGGAATGATGTACCATAATGCGTTTCTGGTTGTGATGTCATGCTTAAAGGACATGCGGAAAAACAAAACCAACCATGTCAAGCATAGCGAGCACAGCAAAATCGCTGCTACAAAAAAGATGGACAGCAGGGAAGTTGCTGATGGTTGCCATTCCCAATATTGGGCGAATATGCTGCCTATGGTCCTGTAGCTAAGACCGAATACCGCATATCCGGCTGCGATGCCGATTGCGGCTCCGGGTATTGTGCAAATAAGCAATCCTCGAAACACTGTCCATCTGCTGGTGGTGAGGGGGAATCCGCAAGCTACCAGAGCTTCTACCACAGCATCTCCGGAATACTGACCTGCTCGGAAGAATGCTGTCATTACTGCGATATGTACGCACAGCAAGCAAAGGAACAGAACTATTCCGTACCATTGGCATCCTGGCAGATCGCGAGTACGAACCGTTTCTTCGGCATTTCGTATTGTCGATTTGATGTATCCGATATTGACATTGTTGGTTGCGCTCTCTTTTGCGACTTCTCCCTGATTTACAGTGGCGTCATCGTCGGTGAGCCACATTTGTATGTTTTGGAGATTGTCTTTGGAAGACACTGCTGTTGCGTACACGGTGTTGGTGTTCGCAGCATCGACGGTGATGCCAATGAGCTTATAGTCGCTTGATAATGCGGAATCGTCACATTGCACGGTGACTATATCTCCCAGCTGGGCGTCAATTTGTTCAGCTGCGGCCCGAGACAGGGAGATTTCGTTTTTTTGCGACGGCTGATGCCCTTCGATGAGCGTGCCATATCGTGAGGGGCCTGTTAGGAAAGTTATGTCTGCGATGGTGTTTCGTGAAGAGCCGCTGGCGGAGGTGAGGCCTACTGATCCTTGTGTGGATTTGACGCCGATGGCCTTACCGTTTTGGACTTGTTGTCTGAGTTCTTCGGCTACATCGTTGCTGCCTCCTGAAATTTGATATGTGTACCCTCCGGATTGACCTGCTGCGCCTTCTTTGGCGGCCTGTACGTATAGATCCAAGCTGTTCAAGGCCACCACGGGTAGCATCGCCGACAATAATGCCACCACAACGAGTGAGATGGTGAGCATCGGATGGAATCTCAAATATCCAGAGGTAACGTGCCTCGTGATTCCAGTGCTGTGGTAAGGCATGCCATTCATTGCTCCACCAACTTGTGATCCTGAATGCGAACAATGCGGTCACTGTGCTGCGCGACCGTAGTGTCATGCGTTGCGATTATGACAATGGATCGCTCTTTGTGGGCAATATCTGAAAGCAATGTTGCGATTGCCTGCGTATTTTCCTCATCAAGCGCGCCGGTGGGTTCATCTGCGAGAATCACACGTGGTTTCATGGCGATCGCGCGTGCGATGGCCACACGTTGCTGCTCTCCTCCTGACAATTGGCCAGCCAAATGGTTTGCATAGCCTGCTAAATGCACTTCTTCAAGCAAGTTATCGATTGTGTTGTTTTCAGCGCGGGAAGTTTCCTTAATCTTGGTTTGTCCGAGGTTCTTATGCGCCGCTTCAAACGCCAACATGATGTTTTCTCGCACGTCAAGATATGGAATGAGCCTGTAATCCTGAAATATGCGCATGCATAAAGATCCGAGAAGTTTTTTTCGATCAATGGAATTGACATTTGCGCCATCAATGGTGACGGAGCCAGTGTCCGGTTGTAAAGAACCGTCCATCAAACGCAGCAAAGTGGTCTTTCCTGAGCCGGAAGGTCCCATTATTGCCGTTGTCGAACCTTCTTCGAATAATGCGCTCGCATTGTCTAAAATCAGACGTTTTCCATACGAAAACCCCACGTGGTCAAGTTCCAGCATTAAATCCCCTTTCTAATGCATCCCTGTAATTGCCATCATATATTAGATTGAGTTTTGAAGGATTATTTAGATGCTTGGCATGTGTTGAGGGGTATTCTTGCTGTACGGCAATGGTGATGATGCCGATGAACATGTACTGGTAGGTTGGCAATGCCGTCGGTTTTGGAGATGCTGTTACGAGAGAGCGCTCATGGGCACGGTGCTACCGTAAAACGCATTATTATCGATGGCGTTCGTCCATGGGCTTGGCCTTGACGACTGTTTGAACGCAATGCCCATATTGGAGGAAGTATGGCACGGTCGGGTGCGCCAGTGAAACCGCGTATAGCACAGGCGAAGGCTGTTAAGCCTATTCGCACGTTGAAGAAAGCTAAGTCGCATCGCGTACGTAATGTCATATGCGGTTTTCTGGCTGGTATTCTGTCGATCGCGGCTTTGCTGGGCACGGTTTCGCACATACTGCCTGCTGAGATTCAAGCGTGGCCGTATGTTCCCATTATCGTTTCATTGGTACCTTGGTTTGCGATTCTTGCAGTAATCGCGTTGGTTTGCGGTATTGTTTCGAAACGAACAATGTCGGTATTGCTTGCGATTGCAGCGATCGCGTTGCAAGTATGGTGGCAGTATCCGTTTTTCTACAATGAGACGAAGCTTCCGCGTGCTGCGATCGCGGCGGTTTCAGGAGCGTCCGCCGATACTCAGGATGATTACGCCCGTTTGATGACGTGCAACGTATTTAAAGGGCGTGCCGACGCTCAGGAAATCGTTGATGTGGTGCGTAGCGAGCGCGTGGAAGTGTTGGCATTGCAGGAAACGACCGATGCTTTCGTGGATGAGTTGAACAAGGCTGGTATTGGCGATTTGCTGCCGTATGCGCAGGTGGCAAGTTCAGACGGCGTGTATGGCAATGGTTTGTGGTCGGCAAGCCCGCTTGGTGATCCGGCTGATGATGATGTTGATTCGAGCGCGTCGTTCATGCCAGGGGCCACGGTTGCGTTCAATGATGGTCAGACGCAGATTCGTTTCGTTTCAGTGCATACCACGTCTCCGACCGATGGGTATTGGCAGCAGTGGAAGCGTTCGTTGGATGAGCTTGGACGGCTTCGATACGATACGTCTCGCAGGTACGTGTTCATGGGTGATTTCAATGCGACCGACGATCATACGCCGTTCCGCAATTTCTTGGGAGCGCGGTTTACGGATGCGGCCAAGCAGGCGGCTGGGGGATTGGTGTTCACGTGGCCTGCGAATATCGATTATGTGCCGACGTTTGCGGGCATTGACCATATCGTATTGGATTCCGGCATGTTGGCCGGTCGGGTCAAATCGTTGAAAATCGATGGAAGTGATCACAAGGCGTTGCTGGCAACCGTGCAATTCGACGTGTGAGAAGAGTGTCGGCGCAACTACGTATCGGCTGCGTATCCGCATAAAATAAAGTGCCCCAGATAGGAATCGAACCTACGACACCTTCTTTAGGAGAGAAGTGCTCTATCCACTGAGCTACTGAGGCAACGAATCTTCATTCTACACACATTCCGGACGAGTGTGGTGCCGAAATGAAGAAATCCGGAATTTCGGTATGACTGTACGCCATATAACGCCTTGTAAAACGTGTGGCGCACAGTCGTGAAAATGCTATATTGACGGTATTTTGGGATGTTCAGGCCAGATTGTCTTGCGTTCCAGCGGTATTGGCCGCAGTGGCTTGTTCTGCCTGGGCTGCGTCAAGCTTGGCACGCACTTCGCCGAGCAGGCTTTGGGCGCGCTTGGCGAGGGCTTCGCCAAGCTCCCACTGGCGCATGGACTGGTCAAGGTTGAGTCCGCCGGCTTCAAGTGCCTGCACGGCCTGAATGAGCTGATCTCGAGCCTCTTCATAAGGCATTTGTGCGATGGCTTCGCGTTCCTTGTCGGTCAGGCTGGATGCGGGGGTGGTTTCGTTGGTCATTGCTGCTCCTTCGTTACGGTGGTGACTTCGGACACGATCACGCCGTGCTTCAATGTCATGGTGAGCTGGTCGCCGGTGTTCACGGCGTTCGCATCGTCGATTACATGACCGTCCGCTCCCTGCACCACGGCATAGCCTCGGTTGAGGGTGGATTGCGGGCTGAGCGCAGTCAGTGAGGCGTGCGCTTTTTCGATGGTGAGACTTGCATCGTCAAGAATACGTGTCAGGCCGATTCTCATGCGGGTTCTTGCGTCATCGATGAGACGTTGATGCGGTTCCAGCATGGTGAGCGGCTGCGTGAGGCTTGGACGGTTCGCATAGCCTTCGATCAGTCTTGTTTCATTGTTGACGGTGGCGTCGATGCGCATGCGCATGCGTTCGATGTTCACATTGATGAGTTGCATCTGCTCGCGAACGTCTGGCACGACTTTCTTTGCCGCATCCGTTGGAGTGGATGCGCGCAAGTCGGCGACCAAATCAAGCAATGTCCAATCATCTTCATGGCCGATCGCGGAAATCAACGGCGTATGAGCGGCTGCCGCGGCACGTACCACGCCTTCGTCGGAAAATCCGATCAGATCCTCGAAAGCACCGCCGCCACGGGCCACGATGATTACATCGACGTCGGGATCGGCGTCCATCTGCGCGATCGCTTTGGTCACATCGGAAGGACACTGCTCACCCTGCACATGCACATGCGTTACTTTGAAGTCAACAACAGGCCAACGCAATCTCACATTGGTAATGACATCGCCTTCGGCACGAGCCTGCGGGGCGCAAATCAGGCCGATGCAATGCGGAAACTCTGGTAGTGGCTGCTTGCGGTCGGCGTCGAACAATCCTTCGCCTTTAAGCTTCTTGCGTAATTCGTCGATCATGGCTTTCAGGCTGCCGCCCGCGCCTGCGGCGATGATGGCGTCACCGCGTAAAGACAGGGAGGTGCGTTTCATCCACAGATTCGGTTTGCCGTGGATGATGACACGATCGCCCTGCACAAAAGGCGTGGCGGCTGCGGCGAACTGTCCGAAACCGTTGACCTCCAACGCAATGTCCTGATAATCATCGCGCAACGTGATGTAGGCACTGCCCTGACGTCTGGTATTGATCTGTGTGATCTGCCCAGCCACCCAAACCGATGGCCACCGTTCAACGGCCATATGGAATTTCTCGCTGAGCAGACTTACCGGCCAGGGGTTGTCAGCGGTGGTTTCGCCGGCCAGTCGCGGCAGCGGTTTGCTGTTCGGCTGCGCTGCCGGGGGTGTATAATCCTGGTTCCAAGTCATAGTTCAAGATTCCATCATCTTGCGGACAAATGAAACACATGTTCGAATCGTGTGAGGGTACCCCGCCTTGTATAGTCCCTCTTCGGTGCCTGCGTCAAATCGACACTCGGGCGACACTCCGTGGCAAAATCGTTACCTTTGTCACACGGGTTAAGGAATGGCGGAATCAAGCCAAAAATGGAATATATAGTCTTACTGTCGGCGTGCCGCTACTACATTTAGTGCTGGCTATGGCGTAGAGTCTATGGACGTAGAAAACGTATGGCATGCGAAACAAAGCATGAAAACCTGGTCGGATGGGGTCCGACCCGGAAAGGATGATGAATGGAAACGCAGGCTCTGAATGCCGTCTCCGCAACCGTTAAAACGGGAACCGGTAAGGTGCTCGTCGAGAAGCGCGACGGTCGTGTGGTCGACTTCGATCCGATCAACATCATCAGCGCGGTGAAGTCAGCCTTCGCTGACCTTGATAAGAAGATTGGGCCGCAGGAGGAGCAGCTGATCCGTGACATCGCCAATCAGGTCGAAGCCGAAATCAAGGACCGTTACAACGGTCCCGCCAAGATCGAAGACATCCAGAATCTCGTTGAACACGGCCTGATCGAAGATCACCTGTATGATGTGGCGCGCACGTACACCAACTACCGTCTGAACAAAGACATCGAACGTGCCAAGGCCACCGACATCAACGAAGCCGTCAAGCGTCTGGTGAACCGTGACGAGGCTCTGGTGCGCGAGAACGCCAACAAGGATTCCAACGTCTACTCCACCCAGCGCGATCTGCTGGCGGGCGCGGTGTCCAAGGCGTCCGCCTTCTCCATGCTGCCGGATGCGGTCTCCAACGCCCATATGAAGGGTGACATCCACTTCCACGACGCCGATTACTCGCCGTTCACCGCGCAATCCAACTGCTCTCTGCCGAACTACTGGGATATGCTCGCCAACGGCTTCACCCTCGGCAACGCGCCGATGGGATCGCCGAACAGTATTTCCATCGCCGCCACGCAGATTACCCAGATCATGAAGGACGTGGCTTCCAGCCAATACGGCGGCCAGACCGCCAACCGTGCCGACGAGCACTTCGTTGAATATGCCAGGAAAGATTACGATAAATTCCTTGAGCAGGCCCATGAGATCATGCCTGACGACCTGCCGATCGAAATCGCCGAACGTCAGGTGCGCTTGGCCAAGGATGTCGAACCGAAGCGTCTGCATTTCGAAAAGGACCGTCCGGCCCTGCCGATGGACGAGCCGTTCAACAAGGATGCCAGCCGTTTGCAGCAGCTGCGTGAGGTGTGGGCGAAAATCCAGACCCGCAAGGCCATCTACGACGCCATGCAGACCATGGAATACCAGATCAACTCCAATCGTGTGTCGAACGGCCAGACCCCGTTCGTGACCGTTGGCTTCGGTTTGGGTACCGACTGGTTCGCCCGCGAGATTCAGCGTGCCATCTTCCTGAACCGTATCCGCGGCCTCGGTTCCGAACACCACACCGCCATTTTCCCGAAGCTCGTGTTCACCATCAAGCATGGTGTGAACGCCGATCCGGGCGATCCGAACTACGATCTGAAGCAGCTTGCCCTTGAATGCGCCACCAAGCGCATGTATCCGGACGTGATCTTCTACGAGAACATCGTGAAGATCACCGGCTCCTTCAAAGCCCCGATGGGCTGCCGTTCCTTCTTGCAGGGTTGGATTGATCCGGCGACCGGCAAGGATGTGGAAGACGGACGCATGAACCTTGGCGTCGTTACCGTGAACGTTCCGCGTATCGCACTGGAATCCCACGGCGACAAGGATCGCTTCTGGAAGATCTTCGACGAGCGTATGGCCGTGGCTCATCAGGCATTGCAATTCCGTATCATGCGTTGCAAGCAGGCCGCGCCGGTCAATGCTCCGACCCTGTTCCGTTTCGGAGCCTTCGGTCGTCTCGGCGCCAACGACAGCGTCGACCAGCTGTTCCGCAACGAACGTGCCACCGTTTCCCTGGGCTACATTGGCCTGTATGAGGCGACCAGCGTGTTCTACGGCAAGAACTGGATGCGCGACCACGGCTGGGATCCGCAAGGCAAGGAATTTGCACTGTCCATCGTCAAGCGCATGAACGAGCTGTGCAAGGAATGGAGCGATGCGGAAGGCTACCACTATTCCGTGTACTCCACGCCGGCCGAATCCCTTACCGATCGCTTCAACCGTATGGATCGCGAGAAGTTCGGCGACGTGGAAGGAGTGACCGACCACGACTTCTACACCAACTCCTTCCACTACCCGGTCTGGCTGCAGCCAACCCCAATGGAAAAGCTCAACTACGAGAAGGACTTCCCGTACTACGCGTCCGGCGGCTTCATCAACTACTGCGAGTTCCCGTGCCTGCAGTCTAACCCCAAGGCACTCGAAGCGGTGTGGGATTACGCCTACAACATCGGCATCGGCTACCTGGGTACGAACACGCCGATCGACCGCTGCTACGATTGCGGATTCCAGGGCGACTTCGAGCCCACTGAAGAAGGCTTCAAGTGCCCGGAGTGCGGCAACTCCGATCCGGACCACTGCAACGTGACCAAGCGCACCTGCGGCTACTTGGGTAACCCGGTGCAGCGCCCGATGGTGCACGGACGTCACGAGGAGATCGCGCACCGCGTCAAGCATATGAGCGGCGAAACCGGTCATGTCACCTTGAGCGACGGTTCCGAACGTGAATGGTTCGAGGAAGCCAAGTAAGGGCCGCATTGGCAGCAAACATAAACGAAATATGAAAGAGGGTGGATTTCCACCCTCTTTCATTCTGTGACAATCATGAGGCAAGCAGCAATCGCAAAAACGCGACGCAACGGCAAAACGTGAAGGGACAACGTATGATCAGCAGCGCGAATCCAACAATTCAACGTCGTGACTTTGCGGCGGACGAAACCAATCGCGGGCCTTTCATCCCCACAACTCGTTCCAACAATCCCAAAGCAGGGCAATGGACCAATCGCATGAGCCGCAATATGATCGCCGACTACAAACGGTTCCTCATGACCGACGGAGAAGGCATCCGATGCTCGCTGTACGTGTCCGGCTGCCCGTTCCATTGCGAGGAATGCTACAACACATCAATCTGGGATTTCCAAGCCGGCCACGAATACAACGACAAGCTCGAAGCGCAAATCATGGATGACTTAAGCCAATCGTATGTGCAAGGCATCACCTTCCTCGGAGGCGAACCATTGCTCAATACGGGCGTGCTGTTGCCTCTCGCGCGAAAAATCCGCGAACGGTTCGGTAATACCAAAGATATTTGGTGCTGGACCGGCTACACGTGGGAAGAGCTCATGCGCGAAGGCGAAAGCCCCGACAAGCGCGAGTTGCTCGAACTGATCGACATTCTAGTGGACGGCCGTTATATCAAAGAATTACATGATTCCCTGCTGCAATTCCGCGGAAGCAGCAACCAACGCATCATCGACGTGCCGAAATCACTGGAAAACGGGCGAGTGGTGATTTGGCCGAAATTACATGATCAAACACGATTCATTCCCGAAATATATGGCAAAGACCGTTCTGCTGGGGAAGGCGGCGCATCCTGACATGGAAATGTTTGGGTGGTTTTGCGATTTCGACGTTCGTTGAGTGTCCGGATGCATAATTAGGTACATTTACTGGATTGGTTGTCTAGTTTATGCGCTGTTTCGTGCCTTTTATGCTGATTGCGAGCACTCACGAAGCGCTTAGGCGTGGGCACAGACTACGATTACATGATTGGATAACCGGGGTAGGGGCTTCCATGCCTGCCATGGAATGCAGCCCGGCGGATAGAACGATAGAGGTTGATACATGGTTGAAGCAGCAGAAGCCGTGACCGAAACGCACGGCACAAAGCCGTTGCGTGTAGGTCTTGATATCGGTTCCACTACTGTGAAGGCGGTGGTGCTCGATCAGTCCGACGCGCTCGCGGACGCGCTGTTCTCCGATTATCGGCGTCACCACGCGAATGTGCGCGCCACCGTGGCCGGACTACTGGCCGACATCCACAAAGAATTGGAAAAGCTTGGCCGAGGTGACGAGCCGATTCGTCTGGCCATTACCGGTTCAGGCGGTCTTGCTCTTGCAGACAGCCTCGACGTGCCCTTCGTTCAGGAGGTCATCGCCGAAACCGAAGCCATTGACAAGGAATATCCGCAGGCTGATGTGATCATCGAGCTTGGTGGTGAAGATGCAAAAATCACCTATCTCAAGCCGACTCCGGAACAGCGCATGAACGGTTCCTGCGCAGGCGGTACCGGCGCATTCATTGACCAGATGGCAACACTGCTCGACACCGACGCCGCTGGTCTGAACGAAATGGCCGCGCAATACGAAACCCTGTATCCGATCGCATCACGTTGCGGCGTGTTCGCCAAAACCGATTTGCAGCCGCTTATCAACGATGGTGCGGCCAAACCGGATCTGGCCGCATCGATCTTCACCGCAGTGGCCACACAAACCATTGCAGGCCTTGCCTCCGGACGCCCGATTCACGGAACCGTGATCTTCCTGGGGGGTCCGTTGTTCTTCATGTCCGAGCTGCGAGCCGCGTTCAAGCGGGCGCTCGACGGCAAAGTGGACGAATTCATTGTTCCGACCGATGCTCACCTGTATGTGGCATACGGTGCCGCATTGCAGGCCGATCAGGATGGTGACGACCTTGACTAAGCATTACGAAGCACGAACCTGCGCCGACCTGCTGGCGCGACTGGACGAACTGGAAAACCTGCCGTCCAACACTCCGACCATGCCTCCGCTGTTCGCTACCGAAGCGGATCGCACCGCATTCAACGAACGACATCATCGCGAGCATATCCATCAAGGCACGCTCGAAAGGGCCCAAGGACCGCACTTCCTGGGCATCGACGCCGGTTCCACCACCATCAAGGCGACATTGGTGAACGACGATCGAGAAATTGTATGGTCCTCTTATGCGACCAACGAAGGCAGTCCGTTGACGGCAGCCGTGCAGATCGTTAAAAAAATCCAAGCCGAACTACCCGAAGGCGCATGGATCGCACGATCCTGTGCGACCGGCTACGGCGAAGGCCTCATCACCACCGGCCTGCACCTTGACGAAGGTGTAGTGGAAACCATGGCTCACTATCGCGGTGCCGAAATGGTAAGCCCGGGAGTCACCGCCGTCATCGATATCGGCGGCCAAGACATGAAATATCTCGCCATCAACGATGGTGTGATCGACTCCATCGCAGTGAACGAAGCATGCTCGTCCGGCTGCGGTTCGTTCCTGCAAACGTTCGCCATTTCCATGGGCCTGACCATTCAGGAATTTACCCAAGCGGCGCTTAACTCCACCCATCCGGTCGATTTGGGCTCCCGGTGCACCGTGTTCATGAACTCGTCCGTGAAGCAGGCGCAAAAGGAAGGCGCGTCTATCGAAGATATCGCCGCAGGCCTGTGCTATTCCGTGGTGCGCAATGCCCTCTACAAGGTGATCAAACTGCGTGATTCCGGCGAACTTGGCGACACTGTGGTAGTGCAGGGCGGCACGTTCCTCAACGACGCTGTGCTCCGCGCATTCGAACTGCTCACGGAACGTGAAGTGACCCGACCGAACATCGCAGGACTCATGGGCGCATACGGTGCCGCACTGACCGCACGCATGCACTATGCCGACGAAGCGGAAGACGAAGACGTCGATACCACCGACACCAAAGAAGCGGTGATCGCAGACGTACGTCATACCGCATCGAACATTTTGAGCGGCAAAGAACTCGACAACCTGTCGATGACCTCCGAACGAGACGTGTGCAAGCTGTGCCAAAACCATTGCAAGCTCACCATCACCACCTTCCAAGACGGATCCCGTTACGTGACCGGCAACCGCTGCGAACGAGGCGGAGACGCGAAAAAGAAGCGTTCCGATCGCCCGAACCTCTACGATTACAAGTACAAGCGTTGCTTCGCCTACCGCAGACTCACCGACAAAAACGCAACCCGCGGTGAAATCGGCATTCCGCGCGTACTCAACATGTACGAGAACTATCCGTTCTGGTTCACACTGCTCACCTCGCTCGGCTTCAAAGTGATGATTTCCGGACGAAGCTCGCACGAACTGTTCGAAACGGGCATTGAATCCATCGCATCCGAAAACATTTGCTATCCGGCCAAACTTGTGCACGGACACATCAAATGGCTGCTGAACAAGGGTGTGAAAAACATCTTCTACCCGTGCGTCAGCTACGAAGAGAACCTGGTACCCAACACCGACAACCACTACAACTGCCCGGTGGTAGCCAACTATCCCGTGGTCATCGGCGCGAACATGCCCGAACTGCGCGCAGAAGGCATCCGCTACATGCGCCCGTACTTCAACATGGCCAACCATGAACTCATGGTCGACCGTATCGTCGAAGAATTCGCTTGGGCCAACGTGACCCGTGAAGAAGCCGAAACCGCAGTCAAAGCGGCATATGCCGAAAACGAAGTCTTCAAACACGACGTGCAAATGGAAGGCCTCAAGGCACTCGCCTACATGAAGGAACACGACTGCCGAGGCATCGTGCTTGCAGGCCGCCCGTACCATATCGATCCGGAAGTCAACCATGGCATTCCGGAAACCATATGCTCGCTCGGTATGGTGGTATTGTCTGAAGATTCAATCTGCGAACTGCAGCCGGGGGAGAAGCTCAACCTGAGCGAATTCCTCGCCGCCGATGAAGACGATCCACGTAAGAAGAATGCAGACGGCTTCCGCCATGTGGAAGACCGCAAGGTCACCAAAATGCCATTGCGCGTCACCAACCAGTGGGCCTACCATGCACGCCTATACTCGGCAGCCAACTTCGTGGCCTCCTACCCAGGGCTTGAACTCGTACAACTCAACTCCTTCGGCTGCGGTCTTGACGCCATCACCACCGACCAGGTAGGCGAAATCCTCGCCGACAAGGCCGACGTGTACACCATGCTGAAAATCGACGAAGTCTCCAACCTAGGCGCAGCGAAAATCCGCCTTCGTTCACTCAAGGCAGCCGTCGAAGAGCGTGAACGCAACAAACAGCGTGAAATCGGCACAGCCATTCCCGACAAGCGAGACAGCGTGTCCAACAAGCAGGGCGAATTCCGCAAAACCGGAACCGAAGCGCCGACTCCGGGCCGTCAAGTCATGCTTGACACCGTGATGAAAGCCAATCCGAAACTCACTGAAGCCGTTAAAGCCGCATCCAAGCGTGCCGCGGAAAACGGCGTCGGCGAAGCGAAGAAGTCCGCACACAATTCCGCCACCATGTCGAAATACGCCAACCGCGTGCCATTCGGCAAAGACATGAAGGACTACACCATCGTGGCTCCGCAGATGAGCCCGATTCACTTCTCCCTAGTGGAATCCGTGATCCGCTCCGGCGGCTACAAGTTCGACATTCTCGAACACGCCAGCCGCGAAAACGTGGAAACCGGCCTCAAATACGTCAACAACGACGCCTGCTACCCGGCCATCATGGTTATCGGCCAGCTCGTGGACGCGATTTTGGACGGCAAATACGATCCGGAGCACACCGCGCTCGCCATCACGCAGACCGGCGGCATGTGCCGAGCTACAAACTATTTCGGCCTGATTCGCAAGGCGCTGATCGATGCCGGATATCCGCAAATTCCAGTGATCGCCATTTCCACGCAGGGCATTGAAGACAATCCGGGCTTCAAAGCGACGCCGGCATTGCTTCATCGCGTCATCAAGGCGCTTATCATCGGCGACCTGCTGATGAAATGCCTGTACCGCGTGCGTCCGTACGAGGTGACGCCGGGCAGTGCGAATCAGCTGTATAAGACATGGAACACCATCGTGCGTGAAACGCTCGAGAACCACGGTCGCTCGAAGACGGCAAGTAAGTTCATTGGCAAGGGATACCTGCCATATTCGACGCTCGTCAAAGAAATCGTCAAATCGTTCGACTCACTGCCGTTGAAGGACGAACCGCGCAAGGTGCGCGTCGGCGTGGTGGGCGAGATTCTCGTCAAGTACCAGCCGGACGCCAACAACCATGTGGTCGACGTGATCGAATCGCAGAATTGCGAGGCTGTGGTGCCGGGCATCATGGAATTCATGACCACCCGCCCGTACATTTCCGACTGGAACGAGCATTACCTCGGCATGGGCGGCAACAAGCTTGGTTACGCGCTGATGCGCAAGGCGCTTGACTTGTATAACGCTCCTGTACGCAAGGCGATCGATTTGGCGCACGGCAAGTTCTCCCAGGACCTGCCGATGCCGGAACTCGTGAAGAAGGCCGACGAGGTCACTTCCGTGGGTGTGCAGGCTGGTGAAGGCTGGCTGCTAACTGCGGAAATCCTTGAGCTCATCGAATCCGGCTGCCCGAACGTGATTTGTGCGCAGCCGTTCGCTTGCCTGCCGAACCACGTGACCGGTCGAGGCATGTTCGGCAAGATTCGCCGCCTGCATCCGGAAGCCAACATCGTGTCCATCGACTACGATCCGGGCGCATCCGAAGCGAACCAGCTCAACCGCATCAAACTGATGATCGCAGCCGCCAAGAAGGCTCACAAGGCTGCGTAACAGGGTGAGACGGTGCAAAGCGAAAAAGCCGCCTGATCATAGGCGGATAAATCAATAAGCACTGACTGGAATTGACTAAAATACCGACGCTGACAACATCTTCAGCGTCGGTATTTTTATTTGATTTATACAAACAATTCTTCAAATAACGGTAATTGCTTCTGACTTTATTAATAGCTGTTAATTATTATTGGTCGGCTTTGCAGAGCATGTCTGTTTTAACCGAAAATGTGTATTCGATTCGATATACGCAAGAGTTGGCTATCAGTTTTTCGTATAGCAATCACGCCGTGCTCATCAACGAGTTTCGATAGGATTGCCACATGACAACGCCACGAATTTCTTATGCGCACCTGCTTACCGAGCCGAATCCGAAGCATGTGGAAAGTCTGGTCAAATTCTTCGAATCAGGCTGCCAAGAGCGTGGAACCGGTGGTTTCGGTGTGGAAATCGAGCATCTGCCGGTGCATAACAGCGATGATACCGCCGTGAACTATTACGAGGAGAACGGTACCGAGGCGTTGCTGAACCGCATTCGCCCATATTACGACGAAAGCAAGGAATACTGGGAGAACGGCAGGCTTGTTGGTCTTGGCCGCGAAGGTATTTCCGTGTCGCTTGAGCCGGGCGGTCAGCTGGAATGCTCGCTGGGTATACTGCGCAAGCCGGAAGATCTGTGCACGATTTACGGTGCGTTCCGCCGCGAAGTCGATCCTGTGCTTGACGATCTCGGCTTCCGCTTGGTTAATTACGGGTATCAGCCGAAGTCCAGCTATGCCGACATTCCCGTCAATCCGAAGGACCGTTACAAGGCGATGACCGCGTATTTGGGGCGCGTTGGCCAGTTCGGTCCGTGCATGATGCGTTGCTCCGCTTCGACGCAGGTCAGCATCGACTATGTTTCCGAACAGGATGCGATTTCCAAACTGCGTTTGGGTACGGTGGTCGGCCCGATTCTCGCATGGTTCTTCCGTAACACCCCGTATTTCGAGGGACAGGAGAATCCGTATCCGCTGCTGCGCCAACGCATGTGGGATTATTTGGATTTGCAGCGCACGAACGTTATTCCGGGATTGTTTGATCCTCGCTTCGGTTGGGAAGATTATGCGGTCGACGTGTTGAGCACGCCGATGATGTTCGCTGATCTGACGCACACTCCGGAAGCGTTGGAAACTCCCGGAACTGATCTGCATCATCCTGCATTCTATGAGAATGCGAACGACGTGTATCCCAATCGAGAACTCAACGCATACGAAATCAATCATGTGATTTCCACGCATTTCAACGATGTCCGTCTGAAGAACTTCATTGAATTCCGTCACTGGGATTCGCTGCCGGTAGCGCGCGCGGAACGACTGACGGAAATCATCGGATCGCTGTTCTATGATCCGACGAACCGTGAGCGTCTCGAATCGTATTTCGATGGCATCCGCGAGGAGGATGTGTTCGAGGCGAAGGCGAACCTGCAGGCGCGCGGCCATCAGGCAGCTCCGTACGGCAATTCGCTGGAATTCTGGCAGGAGTTCCTCGGGCTCGAGGGTGTCCTCGCCGACGAACCTGGCGATCCGAAACACCCTGACGTGTTCCAGAAGTAAAACTGCTTTTCGAATATTTTGGTTGGTCGAGGCTGACTGAATGTGATCTCGAAGTGGTTTTGAATGTAATTTCGAGCTGGTCTGTTGAAGATCGGCTCGTTTTTGTGTGGCGAGTGGAAATGCAACGGTCTGATACAGATTTTGTCTGTCTAATGAACGGTAGATAGTACACTGTTCCTTATGGGTAATGAGGGGAAGAAACGTGTTCGTAAATCACCTGAGGAACGTAAGAAGGAAATCATCGCTGCGGCGAGCCGTCTTATCGGGGAAAGGGGATATTACGGAACGTCATTGAAAGATATTGCTGATGCGATCGGCATGAGCCAGCCTGGACTGCTGCATTACATCGGCAATAAGGAACGGTTGTTGTCACTGCTGGTCACCGACAATTATGATCAGGAAGGCACTCCGGCTGATTTTGCAAAATCCGGATTGCCGGGCAGTAATCCGGAAGGCATGTTGTTCCCCGCATACCTGCGTTTTTTGGTACGTTACAATGAGAGTCGACGTAGCTTGCTGCAGCTATACATGGTGCTGGAAACCGAATCTTTCAGCGAGGGCCATCCGTTGCACGACTATTTCGAGAATCGTCCGAAATACGTGTGGGAACACTATTCCCAGTACACATGGAAATTGCCGCCTGAAATCGGTGGTTGGGAGAATATGCGTGCGATTGTGCGTCAAAGCTTGGAAGCGATGGACGGCATTCAACTGCGTTGGACGCGTAAGCCGCCCATCGATTTCTACGATGAATGGCTCGCCTTCGAAAAGATGATCTTCCCCTCACCTGTCTGGGACAGCTACCGCTAAGCCGTGTGCAACTCTCTTGCGGGCTGTGTTTCTATAGCCTTTCGCGTCCCAATTCTTCCACTCGCTGGAAGAATCGGGACTTTTGGAAGGTTTTGGGTGGGGTGATTCCTCCAGTGGCTGGATGGATTTGCCTGCTGGGATAGCATTTTGTGTGGCGTGCGGTGATTGGTTGGTTTTGGTCAAGGGGAAACGCTGTATCTAATGGTTGTTAGGTAAGACACGCCATGAAATTTTGCGGTTCTTGACAAGTGAATCTAGAAGATTTATATTTCTTATATCTAATGGTTGTTAGATATGAGAGTTCCGAGGATGCATCCAAGGATATATCCCAGGGATATCGCAGAAGAACAGCCTTAGACGCAGAAACAGTAGCAATCAGTAACAAGTCAATGAAGACGATGGAGGATCCGTGAGTCGTTACGAGGCAGATCACATTCTTTTCGGTGCCGCATATTACGACGAGTACCTCATGATGAAAGGCATCGACCGCGTCGATGAAGACATGAGGATGATGAAGGAAGCGGGGCTGAACGTCATTCGCATCGCCGAATCCACGTGGAGTACCTGCGAACCGCAGCCGGGCGTATTCGACTTCACTTACGTTGACCGCGCACTCGACGCAGCACAGCGCGCGGGCATTGACGTCATCGTAGGCACCCCGACCTACGCAGTGCCGAGCTGGCTCGTCAAGCTTGACCCGAGCGTGCTCGCGGTCACCCCGAACGGTGAAGGCAAGTATGGCGCACGCCAGATCATGGACATCGTCAATGCCACCTACCGTTTCTACGGTGAACGCGTGATCCGCAAGCTGATCTCCCACGTTGCCGACCATCCGGCGGTGATCGGCTACCAAGTCGATAATGAAACCAAGTACTACGATTCCGTGTCCAACGACATGCAGCGTCTGTTCGTCAAGTATCTGCGCGAGAAGTTCCACGGCGATCTGAACGAGCTCAACCACCACTTCGGCCTCGACTACTGGTCCAACCGCATCGACTCCTGGGAGGACTTCCCGGACGTGACCGCCACCATCAACGAGTCCCTGGGCGGCGAATTCGACAAGTTCCGCCGCGACCAGGTGCGCGCCTTCCTGCAGTGGCAGGCCGACATCGTGCGCGAATACGCGCATGACGACCAGTTCATCACCCACAACTTCGATTTCGAATGGCGCGGATACTCCTACGGCGTTCAGCCGGCCGTCGACCACTTCAAGGCCGCGACCGCGGTGGACATCACCGGCGTGGACATCTACCACCCGACCGAAGACGACCTGACCGGCAAGGAGATCGCCTTCGGCGGCGACATGACCCGCTCCACCAAGAACGGCCAGAACTACCTGGTGCTCGAAACCGAGGCCCAAGGCCAGCACGGCTGGGTGCCATTCCCCGGCCAGCTGCGCCTGCAGGCCTACTCCCACCTCGCCTCCGGCGCCGACATGGTGGAATACTGGCACTGGCACTCCATCCATAATTCCTTTGAAACATATTGGAAGGGCCTGCTGAGCCACGACCTCGAACCGAACCCCACGTACCGCGAAGCCGGCGTATTCGGTCGCGAGATCGCCAAACCGGAAGTGGGGGAGCGGCTCGTCCACCTGAAGAAGCACAACAAAGTAGCCATCATGGTCAGCAACGAATCGCTGACCGCGCTCGACTGGTTCCTCATCGAAGCCGGCTTCCCATTCGGCGGCACCCTCAAATACAACGACGTGGTGCGTAATGTCTACGACGCGCTGTTCGAGCTCAACGTCGAATGCGATTTCGTGCCGTCCGATGCTCCGGCCGAACGTCTCGCCAAATACGAGATGATCGTGACCCCGGCGCTCTACTGCGCATCTCAGGAAACTACGGATCGCCTGCGTGCGTTCGTTGAAAACGGCGGACACCTCGTCTCCACCATGCGCTCCTTCGTGACCGACGACGAGGTGACCGTATGGCACGACCGCGCGCCGCACAACCTCACCGACGTGTTCGGCATGACGTACAACCAGTTCACCCGCCCAAACGGCCACGTTTCCGTGGAATTCGCAGGTGCGCTCGCCGAAACCGCGTCCACCGATGCTCAGTCGCTGATCGAACTGTTGAACGCCGACGCCGATACTGAGGTGCTCGCATCCTATGGACACTACGCTTGGAAGGATTACGCCGCAGTCACCCGTCACGCATTCGGCAAGGGCGATGCCGAGTGGGTCGCCACACTGCTTGACGCCGATTCCATTCGTGCGGTTATGCGAGAGGCCGTGGAGCATGCCGGCGTCGAGGGCGCTGGAACCGCGCTCGCGGGACAGGTCGCGGTTCGCCAGGGTGTGAATGCCCGCGGCGAGAACGTGACGTATCTGCTCAACTATTCCGCTGACGAAGTTACTGTTGCAAGCCCGATTGAGGGTGAAGTAGTGGTCGCTCCGGTCGTCATCGCCACCGACGGCAGTATTGATGAGGTTGCAAATGCTGAAGTCGTACTGAAGGAAGGTGCAGCCGTCAAGCAGGGTGATCCGTTGACGATCGGCCGCTGGAATGTTGCGGTGATCGCCGGCTGAAATCTGCGATAAGAGAACTCGAGAAGAGAACGTTTAGGGAATGAGAAGGCCGATCAGGGCCTTCCATTCTCCAACGAAATCGATATCGTGAGATCCGTTGAGCCACCGCAATTGCAAGCCTTCCATGGCGGATAGCACCTGCAGTGCGGTGCGTTCCGGATCGGCGACGCCATCTCGTTTGGCTGCGAACGTGTATTCCTTCAGCAGATTGATTTCGCGCTGTTCGAAATACTCGTGCACCGGATGGTCTTTGCTTAGGGCCTCGCTTTCGAGCAGGGTGTAGAGGCGAACCATTTCGGGTCGGCCTGCGTTGGTTTCCACGGTTCCCGTGGAGATGGCCTTGAGTCCGAGATCGCAATGGTATGCGATGCCGTCTTGTAAGACTTCGCCGGTCACGCCTTCGACGCCAAGATGCTCTGCAATGGCGATTTGGTTAGTGCGATCGGCGTATTTGAGTGTTGCTTCAAGGAGTTGTTCTTTGGATTTGAAGTAGTAAAGGAGGCCTGCTTCGGTGATGTTCTGAGCTTGTGCCACGTCGCGAATGGTAAATCCCCAGAATCCGAATTGTGAGATGAAGGAGACCGTGGTTTCGAGAATCGCTTTCTTGCGGTCTTCTGCGCTCATTCGTTTCTTGGTTTTGCTTTCGGTGCGGCGACGCATGCGTTCTCCTTTCTTGTGCTTACTAAGTTACAAGAAGGGGGAGAGGAAGTGTGTTGGAAACGTTGGGACACGCCGGAAAATGACAGATACAAGAGGTTGTAATATGCTTTAACTAAGCAGTTACTAAGTAATAAAAACTGAAGTTGCCGTGTGGGGCGAATCGTTGTGGATTGCTATTTGAAAAACGCTGCCGTCGGAAAAATTCGCGACTGACTTGCGTTCTTTCGAAAGGGTATCTATGATGAAAACCAGCTAGTTACCAAGTGGTAGTTAGTTGATTGGGCAGAGAAGCCCTATCGGAAAACAGGAATATCACAGAAAACACTACTGAAACATGAATCGAAGGAGAGAGTTTCATGAGTGAAGCAATCGCAAGCAAAGAGGAGCGTTTGGTGCGTTATAACGCCAACATCGCCGCTGCAGACAAGGATCCGCAGCTGTCTCCTGAAACCGGCAAGCCACTGAGCAAGGTCAACACCATCCGTTTCGGCGCAGGCTTCCTGCTGTTCGGCGTGCTGTGGATGTCGGGCCTCGGCATCGTCTCCGCCGTGCTTCTGCCGATGCATTACAAGACCATCGAAGGCGCCGATCCGGATGCTCTCGTTGGCATCGTCAATGCGTTCACCGCAGTGGCATCCCTGGTTGCCAACCTGATGTTCGGCAACTTCTCCGATCGTTCCCGCTCCAGGTTCGGTCGTCGTACTCCGTGGATCGTTTTCGGTGCGGTGCTTGGTGGCGTCACCCTGTTCCTGACCGGCACCACGCACAACGCGGTGCTGCTCACCATCTTCTACTGCGCCTGCATGTTCGGCCTCAACTGCATGATCGCCCCGCTGGTCGCCGTGCTGTCTGACCGTGTGCCGTCTGGCATTCGTGGCACCATGTCCGCCTTCTATGGCGCAGGCTCCACCGTCGGTGCTCCGATCGGTACCATGATCGGCGCGTTCTTCATCGAAAACCTGACTGCCGGCTTCGCTGTCGCAGGCGTGCTCATGTTCCTCGGCGGCATCGTCACCGTGATCATCCTGCCGAAGGAACAGTCCGCTGACTTCCTGCCGAAGGAAGAGGGCTCCTTCAAGGACGTCCTCGTATCCTTCCGTCCGCCGAAGTTCGCTGGCGCCCACGACTTCTACAAGGCTTTCGCCGGCCGTTTCTGCATGCTTATGAGCTACCAGATGATCAACGTCTACCAGCTCTACATCATCCAGAACTACATTGGTCAGTCCGTCAAGGAATCCGCTGTCACCGTGTCCGTCGTTTCCATGCTCATGATGGTCATGTCTCTGGTCGGCTCCTTCATCTCCGGCCCGGTTTCCGATCTCATCGGCCGTCGTAAGGTTCCGGTTGTCGTGGCTTCCGTGCTCTTCGCTATCGGTATCGCCATGCCGTGGCTGATCCCGTCCACCCTGGGCATGTACCTGTTTGCTGGCATCGCTGGCCTCGGCTACGCTGTCTACTCCGCGGTCGATCAGGCTCTGCTCGTTGATGTGCTGCCAAACAAGGAAGAGGCTGGCAAGGATCTGGGCATTCTGAACATGGGCACCACCCTTGGTCAGATGTGCGGCCCGGTCATCATGTCCACCATCGTGGTGTCCCTCGGCTACAACTTTGCCTTCCCGACCGCCATCGCCTTGGCCATCATCGGCTGCTTCTTCATCATGGCCATCAAGAAGGTCAAGTAACCCCGCCCCCTCCCCCTCCCCCTCCCCTCAATTTCGAAAGAGGAGAGGGAGAGAGGTAATAGGAAGTTTTTCCAAAACTGAACAACAATGCAAAACTAAATAACAGTGCAAACGTAACGTCATAGCGTTACGAGCAGGATGCCGCAATAATCTGTTAAGACCGTAAAGACTTGGCTAGAGCGGCCTGGAGCGTGTCGTGAATAGATTATCGCGGCGTCCTGCGGTTTTTGCACTTACTGAAATGAAATTGCGTTGCTGATAATTCAATCTCAATAATTCAATCTCAAAAACTAAATATCGATAACTAAATCCCAATAATCAAATAAAAACAACTCAAAAAACGAATAAATATAAATCCAAAGAATCAGCGACAATACTAAGGATTTTCCATGACTACTTGGATCGCGACAACGCAAGACAACAAGCTTGCCGACAAATCATCCGAAATTGAATCCACGCATGCCACTTCCGCTTCTGATCTGCAGCTTGATGGCAATGAATATCAGGCATTGCGTGGCTTCGGTGGCTGCTTCAACGAGCTTGGCTGGCTTCCTCTGCAGACGGTTACTGAAGGGGAACGTGATCAGATCATCAAGGAACTGTTCAGCCCGGATGAGATGAACTTCACCTTCAATCGTGCGCCGGTCGGCGCCAATGATTTCGCCGATCATTGGTATAGCTATAACGAGACTGACGGCGATTATGAGATGGAGCATTTCTCCGTCTAGCATGACGAGCAGACCCTGATCCCATACATCCACCGCGCGCAGGAATGGCAGCCGAACATGCAGCTGTTCTCCAGCCCGTGGAGCCCGCCGACATGGATGAAGCGCCCGAAGGCTTATAACTATGGTCGTTTGGTGCAGACGCCTGAGAATCTTAAGGCATATGCGAAGTATTTCGTCAAGTACATTCAAGCTTATGCCGAGCATGGCATTACCGTGAATCAGCTGCATGTGCAGAATGAGGTGTTTGCCGATCAGAAGTTCCCGAGTGCATTGTGGGATTCCGAAGCGCTCAAGGTGTTCATCCGCGATTATCTTGGACCTGCTTTTGACGAAGCTGGTCTTGACACCGATATTTGGCTGGGTACGCTGAATGGTCCGGAAGATATGGCGTGGACCGGCGGCTACGGCATGAAGCTGAATAATTACAACCGTTTTGTCGACAATATTCTGTTCGACGATGGCGCTCGCAAGTACATCAAGGGCATCGCTTACCAGTGGGCCGGCCAGAACTGTATTGCGCGTACGCATGAATCCTGGCCTGAAATCGAGCTGATTCAGTCTGAATCCGAATGCGGTATGGGCGATAATACGTGGGAATATGCGGAGTATATTTTCCACTTGATCAACCATTATTTACGTAATGGCGCGACTGCTTACACTTATTGGAATATGATTCTTGACGATCAGGATTCTACGTGGGGGTGGTGGCAGAATTCACTGTTCACCATTACTGCGGATACGCATGAGGTTCGCCGTAATCCGGAATATTATGTGATGCGTCATTTCTCGCATTTCGTTAAGCCGGGTGCGCATGTGCTTGGCACTACGGGTCATTTCAATTCGATGGCTATTGCGTTCCGTAATCCGGATGGCACCATTGTGGTGGTGGCCCAGAACGCTCTCGAAGAGGAGCGTCCGTTTGAATTTGCCGATCCTTGCAATGCCGATCGCGGTATCAAGGTGACGCTTGCTCCGCGTTCGTTCAACACGTTTGTGCTGGACTGACGGGAGCTGCCTGGCTGATGCGAATGTGTGCGTAACGCGTCGGCTTGGTTGTGGCAGCGGTTTTTTGAATGCCGGATGGCAGGTTTCCCTTCTCTTCCTGCCATCTTCACAAGCCGGTGTTGTGTTGCGGGGCGTTTGCCTATGGTGATCGGTTACCGGTCGTCGCAGGCAAACGCCTTTTTGCGTTTGAGGTGTCTTTGCTTGTTTGCGCTCTGTTCAGCGGTAGCCGTCCCATGTGGGGGAGGGGAATAGGATGTGTTCTGCGCGTTCCCATAGTTGCATCATGGATTCGTTGGGATTGGTTAACGACTGGATTTGCACGCCGTCCATGGCAAAGAACGCGGTGACGATGAGGTCATGCAGGCGTTCTGGATCGCGGTATTCTTCCGGTAATTCCCAGTCCATGCTGGTTATGTCGATCAAAATCGAATTGTGTCTGTTCTGGTAGAACTCGTGGGCTGGGTGTTTTGGATCGGACGCTTCGATGGCGAGGCGCATGAACAGTGCGACAAGTTCGGGACGTTTGGCGTTGAAGCTCACGGTTTCGTGCAATGCGCCGGGCAGATGTCGGCGTTCTTTGGTTGCTGAATCTGTTTGGTCGCAGTGGCTGATGGCTGCGCCCAATGTCGTGTGGGCATTGCCTTCTTCGGAGTCGTAGAACGTTTCGATGACCAATGAGAGTAATTCTTCTCGGTTTTTGACGTAATGGTTGAGTCCGGGCAGGGTCATGCCAACTGCATCGGCTAATGCTTGCATGGGGAAGCCGTATGACCCGTATTGTGTGATTAGGGTTACCGCTTCTTGTGTGATTTGTTTGCGTCGCTGCGCTGGGGAGAGTCGTTTTCTTTGGTTGATTGGACGGCTCTTGATGCTGTTTGCTGATGTGTTTTCCTGTGATTCCATACTGATTTGAAGAATACTATTGCCGCTGTCCACATGCGTTTTCATGTGGTTTCGATCTTGCGGTTATGCGGTTGATTGCTGTGCTTGAAAGTAGGTCGTTGTTCGACACGCCGATTTGTTATCTTATATCTTTAAGATATAAGATAACTGACGAAGCCGATGAGAGTTGACTTCAGCACAACGCCTCTCTTGCCTGTTGTTTGCATGATCATTGAAGATTCAGCAAAAAACGTAGAGGGCTGACTTTGAAAAAGAAAGATAAGGAGACAAGCATGACTGACGCACGGCCTGCGGAACATGCCAACGAGCTTTCCAAAATCAACAAAACGCGTTTCTGCGTAGCGTTCTTCGTGTTCTCATTCGCATGGATGCTGGCGTTGCAGATCGTTGCTGCAGTGCTGCTGCCGCAGCGTTTGGCTGATATCGCGCCCGACAGCAAAGACGCCATTTTCGGCGTGCTGAATTCGGCCACGGCATTGGCCTCGCTGATTTCCAACCTCGTGGTTGGCAACATGTCTGACCGTACGCGCTCGATCTTCGGACGTCGTACGCCATGGATCGCATCGGGCGGCATTGTTGCGGGCATTTCGCTGTTCCTCATCGGCATTCTGCCGGACGGTGTGAGCATTGGCATCAGCTACTGCATTTCCATGGTCGGTCTGAACATGATGATCGCACCGGTCATCGCATCTCTGTCTGACCGTATTCCTGAAGATATGCGCGGCACCATGTCCGCATTTATCTCTGCAGGTACGTTGTTCGGTTCTGCTCTTGGTCAGATTGTTGGTGCGCAGTTCATCACCCTGCAGCTCCCGGGCTTCATCGTGTCCGGTGTGGCTATGGGTCTTTCCGGTGTGCTTGCCGTGGTCTTCTGGCCGAAGGAAAAGTCCAGCAAGGATATGCCTAAGGAAAAGGTTGATTTCAAGGGTATTATCATGAGCTTCCGTCCGCCGACCAAAGGCGCTCGCGACTTCTGGCTGGCATTTATCGGTCGTTCCCTGCTGCTGTTCAGCTACTACATGATTCTCAACTACCAGCTGTATATTCTGCAGGACTACATTGGTCAAAGTGTTGAAGATTCCGCGGCCACCATTTCCACCATGAGCTTGGTGCTGATGGTTGTCTCCCTGATTTCCGCGCTTTCCGCAGGTCCGATTTCCGACAAAATCGGTCGCCGTAAGATTCCGGTTGTGGCCGCAAGCGTGCTGCTCGCCATCGGTTATGCTCTGCCATGGCTCATGCACAACGCGTTGGGCATGATTCTCTTCTCCGCCATCGGTGGCTTCGGCTACGGCATGTACGGTTCCGTCGATCAGGCGCTCAATGTTGACGTGCTGCCGAATGAAGAAGAGGCCGGGAAGGATCTGGGCATTTTGAACATTGCCACTACTCTCGGTCAGATGGTCGGCCCGATTGTCACCTCCGCCATTGTGGTGGCTACCGGCTCGTACGGACTGGTGTTCCCGGCGGCAATCGTTATGGTGGCGCTCGCCTGTATCTTCATTCTGATGATTAAAAAGGTGAAGTAGCATCGGCGCTTTTCGAAATAACTTGGCCGGAGATTCTTTCATTATCTCTCCTGGAATCTTCGGCCATTTCGCATATATTGTGCGGCACAATAACTACAAGAACCATACGAATTACGAACGTTGCAGATGTGAGCACTACGGCAAAAGGAGCAAACCATGGTTGTCTGCATTGACCCGAACAGTACGATTGGTCGTATCGATCCGAAACTGCATGGCCAATTCATTGAATTCCTTGGCGAATGCATTGATGAAGGTCTATGGGTGGGAGAGGATTCCCCGATCGAAAACGAGCGTGGCTACCGCAAGGCCACATTGGATGCTTTGCGTGCATTGCAGCCGCCGGTTATTCGCTGGCCGGGCGGATGCTATGCGGATACCTACCATTGGCGTGACGGTGTGGGCCCGCAAAGCGAACGTAAAACCACTTTCAACGAGAATTTCGCCACCTATGAGCTGGACGATCACAGCTTCGGCACCGACGAATTCCTGCGTTTGTGTGAAATGCTCGGCGCTGAACCGTGGATCAATATCAACATGCTTTCCGGCACAGTCGCCGAAATGAAGGATTGGATGGAGTACTGCAATCGTGCGCAGTCCACTGATCTTGCCAAGGAACGTGAGGCTAACGGCCATAAGGCACCTTACGGGGTGAAATATTGGGGGATCGGCAACGAAGTGTGGGCTGGCGGCGGTACCATGACTCCGCGGACCTACCTCAATGAATACCGCAGGTTCGCATCCGCCATGCCGAGCTTCACCACCGATGTGTTCGCGCCGACCCCAATGTATGCTATTGCGAGTGGTCCCGACGGCAACAAGCCGCGCGAACGCGTGCAGTGGACCCAGGATTTCTTCCGTGGTCTTGCCGAATATCGTCAGCCGAATATCGACGGCTATGATCTGCACTTCTACAATTGGAATGTGGACAACGATGCCGACACTCCCACCCGGTTCGATGAAGACGGCTGGAATGCGGTGATTGAGGGATGCCTCGAACTTGAAGATATTCTGCGTGATCAGTGGCGTTTGATGAATGACGGCCTGGCGCTTATTCATGAGCCGGAGGTGGCTATGGATTCCAAGCTCGCGCATGTCGATCTAATCGTCGGAGAATGGGGCAATTGGCACAAGACCGCATTCTTCGCACGCCCTGCGCTCAAGCAGCAGGTGACCATGCGTGACGCCATCACCACCGCGCTTACGTTGGATCTGCTGCAGCGTAATTGCGACAAGGTGACCATGGCGTGTAACGCGCAGACCATCAATGTGCTTAACTCACTGATCTTGACTGAAGGCGATCGGACCATCCTTACGCCTAACTACGATGTGTTCATGATGTATAAGGCGCATCGTGGCATGACCGCACTTGATGTGGCGCGTAACGATTCCGAGGATTCTGCCGTGTATACGTTTGCGTCACGTAATGAGGATGGCACGCAGCTGCTGATTAATCTCACCAATGCGCATATGAACGATGGTGCCGAAGTGCGGCTGCATTTGCCGTGCGGCGCTCAGGTTGATTCGATGGAAACGCTTGCTTCCGAAGATCCGCATGATTGCAACACGGTGGAACATTCGGATCTGGTGCGCACTCATGCCGTGGACGTGGATAGTGCCGTGAGCGTGCACGAATCTGCCGGCGGCACCGATCTGACGGTAACGTTGCCCGCTGCCTCGGTGAGTGCCTTGCGCGTAACGATTCGCCAGCGATAAGCAGTAATCGTCTCTCCGACTGCAGGTTGCCTCTTTCTTTCCGCAAGAAAGAGGCTTTTCTTATGATTAATCGCATGATTCTGCGAAATTGCTGCACGATTTTGATTGTCGGCCCCACGATTTTCGCAAAGGGTGCTTTATGCGAAATCGTGCGACAGCGGTTCGGAGAGATGTCCGAGACGGGTTGCGGGGAGGAGAAAAATGTACTATCATCTAACTTAGTAATTACTAAGTAATAGAAAATATGATTGAAAGCGTACGAAGGAGTGCATATGGACCTTAATTACATCAAGGGCGTGAACCTGGGTAACTGGCTGGTTCTGGAAAAGTGGATGAACCCGGCATTATTCGATGGAACCACTGCCGATGACGAATACTATCTGCCGACGCAACTCGATCCGGCCGTCTACGAGGCCCGCATCAGGACCCACCGCGCCGAATACATCAACGAGCGCGACTTTGCCACCATCAAATCGTGGGGACTGAACTCCGTGCGCATCCCCGTGCCGTACTTCATCTTCGGCGACCGCGCGCCGTTCATCGGCTGCATCGACGAACTTGACAAGGCCTTCAACTGGGCCGAGAAATACGGCCTGACCATCCTTATCGATCTGCACACCGCACCGATGAGCCAAAACGGCTTCGACAACGGCGGCATCTCCGGCGTGTGCAAGTGGGCGCAGCTGCCCGACGAAGTCGAATTCGTGCTGTCCGTGCTCGAACGCCTCTCCAAGCGGTACGGCCATCGTCGGGCGCTGATGGGCATCGAAATCATCAACGAGCCGAACACCACCACCTGCTGGCCGATGGCGAACGTGACCGAACGCTACAAGGCGGTCGATCCGGAACTCGCCGAAGGCACCGGCCCGATCGCATTCGACTGGCTCAAGAACTTCTACATCACCGCCTACCACCGTCTGCGCGACGCCGACAAGGGCGCGTTGCCGACCGACAAAGTCGTGGTGTTCCACGACGGTTTCGACATCGAACAGTGGAAAGACTTCATGCGCGGCCCCGACGGCAAGCTCGCGCCCGAGTTTAAGAACGTGGTCCTCGATACCCACCAATACCTTATGACCGCCGAAACGATGGGTTGCCCGCAGACAGCGGAGGGCTACGATGACTTCGTGAGGAATACCTATGCGCCGATGATCGCCGAGATGAGCGAATACTTCCCGGTGATTGTGGGGGAGTGGTGCCTGTTCAACTCCGTCGGCTGCGGTGTGGACACCCATGGCGGCCAAAGCGTGCTCAACGGCGAGGAAGGGGCTCAGGTCGAAACCCTGACCGCCGAACAGAAGCGCTCGCTGTACCGGGGCGTAGCCGAATCCCAGCTCGCCGCATGGAGCAAGGGCAGCGGCTTCTACTACTGGAACTACAAGCTGCTCACTGACACTGTCAACACTCCCGGCTGGATCGGCTGGGACGCATGGGACCTTGGACGCTGCATCGCCCAGGACTGGTTCCCCGTCCAAAAGTGATTCCGTCGGACGCAAGAATCGTACAAAGCAACGCGTGATATCAAGAACATTAAGGAACGACAATGCTGCATAATCCGATCTTCAAAGGCTTCAATCCTGATCCGGCCATCTGCCGTAAAGGCGACGACTACTATGTTGCTGTCTCTACATTCGAATGGTTCCCGGGTATTCCGATTTACCATTCGAAGGATATGAAGCATTGGGAGCTGCTCACCCACGTGCTTACTGATGATACGAAGCCGAACCTCACCAAGCTGCCGAGCGCTAAGGGCATTTGGGCTCCATGTCTCACGTATTGTGAGGAAGAGGACATGTTTTACGTGATTTACGGCGTTATGAACTCCATGAATGCACGCTATTTCGACGTGAATAATTATCTGATTAAGTCAAAGAGCATTGAAGGTCCGTGGAGCGAGCCGGTATATCTGACATCTTCTGGTTTCGACGCGTCCATTTTACATGATGACAATGGCAAGAAGTACATCGTCAGCTTGGAGTGGGAGACCCGTGAAGGCTATGAGAAGCCGGGCGTGATCTGCTGTGTGGAATATGATCCGGAAACCAAGCATGTGGTTGGCTATCCGAAGCGTATATGGCGTGGCGCTACTGATCGTGGCTGCATTGAGGCTCCGCATCTGACCAAGCGTGACGGCTGGTATTACATTATGTGCGCCGAGGGTGGCACTGGCTACAACCATGCCGTGACCATGGGCCGTTCCCGCAATGTGTGGGGTCCGTATGAGCCGGATCCGAATGGTCCGCTCGTCACTTCGCAGCCGAAGGAGTCAAACGAGCGTGCTGATGACGATCATTTGAAGCCGCGCTATTTCAACCCGGATTCCGTGCTGCAGAAGTCCGGGCACGGCTCCTACGTGGATCTGCCGAACGGCGAGACATATCTTGTGCACCTGACCAGCCGTCCGTTTGTGCCGGAATTACGTTGTACGCTTGGCCGTGAAACCGCCATTCAGAAGATGACATGGACGAATGACGGCTGGCTGCGCATGGCGGACGGCTCCAATCTGGCCAAACTCGAAGTCGAAGAGCCGGATCTGCCGGATGCGCCGATGCCGGAGATTCCCGGGCACGACGACTTCGACGGCGGCGCGATCGGCAACTGGTATTATTCGCCGCGGCAGATGCCGACCACCTTCGCCAACGTGACGGAACGCCCCGGTTGGCTGCGCATCCGCGGCGAGGAATCGTTGGCATCGCTCAACCGCACGAGCCTGATCGCACGCAAACTCACCAGCGTGTACGCCACCGTCACCACGAAGATGGAGTTCGAGCCGGAAGTCTACCAGCACAGCGCTGGCTTGACCATCTACTACGACAACATGAATAATATTTTCCTGCGCAAGTATTATTCACAGACGCTTGGCGGCAGCGCGATTTCGATTGTGCGTCTCGAAAACGGTGAAAAGACGGAAATGCTTGACACTCGCGTTGCTGTGGAAGACAAGCCGATCTATTTCCGTTTGAATATCGAAGGTCGTCGTACTTGGTTCGAGTGGGGTTATGATGGCGAGAACTGGACCAAGATTGGCCCGGATTTCGACACTACCACCTTCTCCGACGAATACTGCAAGTACGGCGAATTCACCGGCACTATGGTCGGCATCGCCGTCACCGACGCCGCTCTGCACGAGAAGACCGCCGACTTCGACTTCTTCGACTACAAGGCGGACGAGACGAAGCCCGTCGACTGATCCCGCCTGGCCGGTCACCACGATCATTCAACGACCCTGATCCGGCCGTGATCCGATTCCGAGCGGCCGCGTGGCCGCTCGCGGGGCGCATACAATGGACCGAGGAACGTTGCGAATGACGCGCGGTTCCTTGGCCCATTGGGCCGAATGGGTTTTGCCATGGGTTGTGATGGGCGGAAACGAAAAGTCGGGCGACCCCCGAGCGTAAGGGCGGTGAGACGCATGGTGCTAGGCATCGACGAGCGAATCGACGGCGTGAACCTCGGCAACTGGCTGGTGCTGGAGAAATGGATGGATCCGAAACCGTTCACCCGCAGCGCCGAAGACGATGAAATCTGGATGCACCGCACGCACGTATCCCTCTGGTCCGAACGGAATCTAGCCGAGGAACTGCGCCGGCACCGCGAAACCTACATCACCCTGGAGGATTTCCGTATTATCGTCGGTCATGGAATCAACCTCGTACGCATTCCCATACCGTATTTCATCTTCGGCGACTGGCCCGGGCATCCGGGCTGCATTACGTACCTCGACCGCGCGTTCCGTTGGGCGCGGGAGACGGGATTGAAGATTATGATTGACCTGCATACCGTTCCCGAATCGCAGAATGGTTTCGACAACGGCGGTCTGACGGGTGTGTGCAAATGGGCGCAGAATGCGGACTTGGTGGAGTACACGCTGAACGTGCTGGAGCGATTGGCTCGCCGATACCGCGACGAACCGGCCCTGCACAGCATCGAGGTACTCAACGAACCAGTGAGCTGGTCGGTGTTCCATAGCACGTCGAACACGGCGAAAGACTCTCATGAGGCTTCCGGTAGCACGTATGTCTCACTGCGGTTTCTGAAGCGCTTCTACCGCGACGCTTACGCCCGGTTGCGCGCCGTGCTACGTCCGGAAACCGTGATTGTATTCCATGACGGTTTCCGACTACTTCGCTGGGGCGGTTGGTTTCGTCGTGCTGGCATGCGCAACGTCATGCTCGACACCCATCAGTATCTCATCGCGATGGAGGATCCGCTGTTTTCGGGACCGGCACGCCGGCTGTACCTGCGATCGCGACGACTGCCATGGCTGTACCGGATGCTGGTGGGCGCGAGTAGCATCGCCATCCGTTCGGCGGCTCGTCGTATTCCCGTGCTGGTGGGCGAGTGGTGCGTGGAGAATCAGTGGGCCCTACACAGCCAAAACCGATCGGCTGCATACCGCCAAGTGTCACGATTGCAACGCGCGGCATGGGACGTGTCGGCGGGGCAGATCTATTGGAGCTACCAGCTTGCGCGCTCCGCGAAACCGGGTAGTGGCGAAGGGAAACCACCGCGGGATCCTCGTAACGGCGGCAATCTTGAGGCGTGGGATCTGACTCGCGTATGGAGTCATGGATGGATTCGGGCGGATACCTCTCACGATGACGTGCCATAGGCAGTCAATCAACGGCAATCGACGCAAGGTGCATTAGACTCGGAATCATGGCAGAGGAAGAGACTTCGAAACGTATCCGAAAATCACCGCAGGAGCGTCGAGCGGAAGTGCTGGATGCGGCTGTTCAGCTGATCAGTGAGCGTGGATTCAATGGCATTTCCATCCAAGACGTGGCCGACAGGGTCGGCATCTCCAAACAAGGCGTGTTGCGATACGTCGACAACAAAGACAAAATGCTGGCGCTGGTATATGACGAATACTACGGGCAGACCGGCACGCCGGAGGACTTCTTCTCTTCGGGCATGCCGGGCAGCGACCCGTCCGCGCCGCATTTTCCCGCGTATCTGCGCTACCTGGTGAAACACAACTCGCGCCGCCGCATGATGGTGCAGCTGTTCACCGTGCTGTCGGTGGAATCCCTGAACCCGGATCACCCATTGCATGACGAATTCATGGGACGCATGGAGGACATCTGGGAACACTACTCGAAATACCCGTGGGTGGTTCCGCCGCAATTGGGCGCATGGGCCGGCAGCATGCGGCCAGTGGTGCGCAAAGCCATGGAAATCATGGATGGCATTCAGCTGTGGTGGCTGCGCGAACCGGAAGTGGACTTGTGTGAGGAATGGTCCGAAATGGAGAATCTGCTGTTTCCCGCGCCCCTCTGGGATGCATGCCGCTGATTTTATGTGTGTTCCGCATACGTTCGGGGGTGACCTGACGGCCACCCTCATTTTGCTTATCTTCTATTGTGGTAGTGCCTGAAAAGTTTGCTGAAAGAGACATGCTGGTTTCTTGAGATGTCGACCATTTTGATGCAGTCAGACTACCTGCTGCGCTTCCCGTATAGACGCCAATGCTGGCTCCCAACATCCCTAGCGATACTAGTATCATTATTTTACGGAAGAGTCTAGATTCAGTAGAATTATCAATTCTACATAATAATTCGTCATATATAGAACCTGCTGCAGAATTAGTTACAATTGTCCCTCTGTAAAAAGTTAATTTTACTCATTATATTGACTATTTATAAGATAATTAGAACGTTGAATAATCTCAGATTCATTATTGCCGGAAATAAGGAATTTCCTGTCAGAATCAACAGAGTTATGAGCGATACCTTTTTTCTTGCCCACAGATTCCAAAACCGCCCAATCCGGGATTTCTTTTTCCTTTGGCCAGTTCAATCCAGCGGTTTCCAGCAGTATGCCATACTGAGATGATCGCGTAATATTCGCATCCGCATCGACAAGACCAAGTTCCAATAGGAAGTTGGCCTTGCTTTGGTCTATGCCATAGGCGGCTGCCAGCTCCTGCTTGATGAGACCGCCTCCTCTGCGTGCCGCCATTTCCCCGAATACGAAATCACCGGTTTCATTCTTATAGAATTCGATATGCATCACATTCGGAATCGTCTGATCGTTGAAAGATGCAATTAATTGCTTTGTCAGTCGGAGCAGCTCGGAATAGTCGGCACCGTTCTCATCCAACATCACGGAACCGGTGTTTTGTTTCTCGAAATCCAGTGGCGGGACAAGATACCGTGATGGTGAGATCAGAATCGAACCGGAATTGATATAGACTACATCCACATGGTAGACGGAACCGGAACAATATTCCTCTAAGTAATACTGGTTTGAATGCACGTTTCGTATGAATTCCGGCTTGGTAGCTAAAGCAGGCAGGTCATCTTTCGAATGCAATATCGTAATGCCTGCAGACCCTGCGCCCCATCGAGGTTTGAGAACAACCGTCTCCCAACGATCGAACGCCGAAATAATATCTCCAAAGCCTTGGCAGGTGGTATAGGGAATAATCTTTAATCCGGCATCAAGGGCCGATTGTTTCATCGTGACTTTATCTCGACAGCTTAACGCCAGTTCATGCTGTAAACCGGGAATTCCAAATAAACTTCTCGCCTCTGCAACCCTCAGTACGTCTTCCTCTGAGCTGGAAACTATCCTATCTGGTTTAAATTTCCTGACAATATCAAAGAATTTTGCGGTAGCGCTATCAGAGGAATAATCGGAGACCTCGATTTCCTTGATGACGGAGCTCGGCCAACTATGGTGTGCGGCTCGATCGTTCGAGGTGAAGACCATAACTTCTAAACAATCGAAACGTTCTTGGATTTCCTCAATCCATTTAGGATAATTTGAGAAAGATTTGGGCTGTTGCAGCAATAATACTTTCATGTCATTCCCCTTCCGGTGTACTCACCAAGACTTTTTCTTTCAATGACGAATGATTCTTTGTCCACGTTTTCTAATTTGATTAGTGACGACTGCAGGCATTATTCCCACTAACGCCAGTGCACACCAATACCAAGCCGTCAATCCTGCAGGACGTAGTGCCGGAACGATCCAACCGCCAAGGAATGAGCCTGCCGATTCACCAATGGCTGCAATTATCAGCCGATAGTTCAGAATGTCCACCAAAGGCTTATCTGGCTGTGCCTCTACCAGAGCAATATTGATTAATGGCGCATAGATGCATTCTGCAATGGAGAACACAACCAAGGAAATGATGCATATCCACCAGTACGACGAGACTCCGCAGGCGAATAGTGCGAAGGAAATTCCATAAATCCCCAGGCTTTTGACTATGAATGAGGTGGCATTATGTTCTTTGGTCATATTGCGCGAGATGATCTTACTTACCGGCATTTGCAGTGCTATGACCGATATGGCATCAATGGAATAGAACAATCCTCTTATGACTGGACTATCGGATAACGAGTGGAATTCCAATGCCATTCCGGCAAAAAGCTGACCATTCATGATACTGCCCACGAACACCGCCAGGATGGCAAGAACCGTACCGGGACTTTTCAGCGAGTCTGTAATGGTCTTCACGATGGAGGAAGTGTTTTCCTCGCCGCTTTTCTCATTGCGTATGAAGACATGATGAGTCAGCGCTATTGGAGCTAGTAAAGCAGAAAAAGCATAGAGTCCGACGATGATTGCAATAAAGAGCGTTTGTCCGAAAGCCTTATATATGTAATTCGAACCCAGAGGTCCAATCGCGGATCCAAGATTGGCTGCCATGGTCACTAAAGCAAACAAAGAAGCCTGAATTTTTTTATCCTTTACTGTAGCGATGATATGCCCTCGTAGGGCAAAATTAACCAATGAAAGACCGAGTCCCAGCAAAGCCAAATCCGCAAAAAGGAAGCCGATAAAACCACCCATTGCCGGTTGTAGCAGCAAAAGTGAAAAAACCATGAATCCGAAACCGGTCTCGGTGAGGGATACCGTTGAGAAACGCTCAATCAGGCTACCTATAAAAACAGTACTGCCTCTAGAAAAAAGAGATAAAATTCCGAGCGCCAGCCCAACATATAGCGATGACGCCGCAGAAACTTGGCCGGTGAGAATAACCGAAAGAAGGGAGAAGAGACCGCTGTACGCAGCAGTATTCAAAAAGTAATTCACTGATATGGAGTCTCTTTTAATATCGTTCGGCTTCTCCATTTGAATGGACCTTCTTTTATGCTTTACAAATAATGTCTCCCCATGCTAGTTGTCATAGGGGAATTGTTCATTGCTGCGTCCACATATAGTGACGCTTGGTTTTGGCGTACTTGGGGGTGTCTGTTTCAAAGTTTACCGTGCTTTCTGCGGAATCGTTGAATCCTGAACATCCGTTGCATGATGAATTCACGGCTCGTATGGACGATATTTGGGAGAACTATTCGCAATATCCTTGGCTGGTTCCTCCGCAATTGGGTTCATGGAAGTCGAGTATGCGACCGGTGGTGCGTAAGGCCATGGAAATCATGGATGGTGTGCAATTATGGTGGTTGCGCGAGCCTGAAGTTGATTTATGCAAAGAGTGGGCTCAGATGGAAAACATGCTGTTTCCATCTCCGTTGTGGGATGCATATCGTTGATTTTGAATACTTGTTGAGATTGGCATTGCATGCGCGTGCGAAAAGGTGAGGGTCTGATGGTCTCTCGCCTTTTGCGTTGACGGGGTTATGTCGAGTTGCGGATGTGCATATGATATACTAAACTACCAATTGGTAATTAAAGGAAATCGCTTCAATGAGGAAAGTGAGCAATCCATGACCGAAACCACTGGAAATACTGCAAATCTGCCCTATAAAAATCCGGAACTTTCCACTGAGGAACGCATCGCCGATCTACTTGGACGCATGACCCTTGAGGAAAAAGTCGGGCAGATGATGCAGCTTGACGCGCGCAGCGGCGATTTGGACGATCTGATCGTCAACAAGCACGTTGGTTCCATTCTGCACACCTCGCCGTCCGATCTGCCGAAAGCCGTGGAAACGGTGAACGCCAAAACCCGTCTCGGCATTCCGCTGGTGATCGGCGACGACTGCATTCACGGCTATTCCTTCTGGCCGGGGGCCACCATTTTCCCGGAACAGCTAGGCATGGCAACCACGTGGGATTCCGAAAAGGTGCAGGCCGCGGGCCGTGCCACCGCCGAGGAAGTGTCAGCCACCGGCGTGCATTGGACGTTCTCCCCGGTGCTGTGCATCGCGCGAGACACCCGTTGGGGCCGCGTGGGCGAAACCTTTGGCGAAGATCCGTACCTGATTGGCGAAATGGCATCGTCCATTGTCAAGGGCTATCAAGGTGGAGCCAAGGCGGGCGAGCCGCTCGCCAAAGACGCGATTCTCGCATGCGCCAAGCATTTCGCAGGCTATTCCGAAACACAGGGAGGGCGTGACGCTTCCGAAGCCGACCTGAGCCACCGCAAGCTGGAATCTTGGTTCCTGCCGCCATTCGAACGCGTAGCCAAGGAAGGCTGTGGCACCTTCATGCTCGGCTACGAATCCATCGAAGGTGTGCCGGTCACCTTCAACAAGTGGCTGCTTTCCGACAAACTGCGTGGCGCTTGGAACTATCAGGGCACGCTCATCACCGACTGGGACAACGTCGGCCGTTCCGTGTGGGAGCAGAAGGTCAAGCCTGATTATGTGCAGGCTGCTGCCGATGCGGTCAAGTCCGGCAACGACTTGGTGATGACCACGCCAAAGTTCTACGAGGGTGCGATCGAAGCCGTGAAGACCGGTCTGCTTGACGAATCGTTGATCGATGCCGCCGTGGCTCGTATTCTCGCACTGAAGTTCCGTCTTGGACTGTTCGAAGATCCACGCTTGCCCGACCAGAAGCGTATCGATGCAGTGATCGGTTCTGAAGAGCATCAGCAGCTCAACCTTGAAGTGGCTCGCGAAGCCGTGGCATTGCTGAAGAACGACGGTTCGCTGCCGTTCAACGTGGCCGGTGCGAAGCGTATTGCGGTCGTTGGTCCGCTTGCCGATGACGCCCAGACCCAGCTGGGCGACTGGGCAGGCAGCTCCGGCCAGATCAACTGGATGCCTGACGGCCACCCGCGTGAAATGATCGCCACCGTGCTTGATGGTTTCAAGCAGCTCGCTCCGGAAGGTTGCGAGGTCGTGTACTCTCGCGGTGCCAACATCGTGGATTTGGTGCCCGATCCGGAAGGCGAGTTCTACCCGGATGGACAGCCTCGCCCGAAGATCGGCGTTTCCGCCAAGATTGATCGCGCACTGCTTGACGAAGCCGTGGAAAACGCACGCAAAAGCGACCTGATCGTGGCCGTGGTGGGCGATGTGATCCAGGCCATTGGCGAAGGCTGCTCCACCGCCACGCTTGAACTGCTCGGCGGACAGAATGCACTGATCGATGCACTGTCGAACGTGGCTCGCGAAACCGGCAAGCCGTTCGTGGTGGTGCTCGTCAGCTCCAAGCCGCAAGTGCTGCCGGCATCCGTGATCGGCACCAACGGCGTGATTGTTGACGAAACTCCAGCCGAAGGCACTTCGGCTCTGCTGTGGGCTCCAAGCCCGGGCATGAAGGGCGGCCAGGCCATCGCCGAAATCATTCTCGGCGAAACCGAACCGAGCGGACGCCTGCCGATCACCTTCCCGCGTCACGCAGGACAGCTGCCGGTCTACTACAACCAGATTCGAGGCCAGCACGGCAACCGTTACGCCGACCTCACGCAGAATCCGGCATTCGCATTCGGCGAGGGTCTGAGCTACACCACGTTCGAATACGGAGATCCGACCATCACCAACGTTCCGGAATCCGGCATATTCGCCGAAACCGACACCGTGCATGCCGAAATCACCCTCACCAATACGGGCGATCGCAAGGGCACGGAAGTAGTGCAGCTCTACATCGGCGACATCGTGACCTCCTACAGCTGGACTGATCGTGAACTCAAAGCATTCCAGCGCGTGGAACTCGAACCAGGCAAAAGTAAGACCGTTGCCTTCGACATTCCGGTTTCCGATTGCACCATCGTCGATTCGGAAGCCAACCGAATCGTCGAACCGGGCGAATTCGAAGTGCTTATCGGCCATTCCAGCCGTCGCGAACACTTGAAGCGCACTACCTTCACCGTCGCGTAAGCAAACGAAATGAATAAGTAAACAAACAAAGGCCTCTGCAGTAAGTCGGGAGAGCAACGACTTACTGCAGAGGCCTTCGTACTACCTGCTGTTTTTCACTTCACTTTGTGCGGTGTGTGCCGGTGCAAACTGTAGCCGCGCCGGCATGTGAATATCGCATAATTTCGATGCGAAAACAATTGCACAACCAATTATCGAAGGGTTGTCTGACCCTACCGGGCGCAGTGAGATTCGTCTACAATGACACTTCACAAGATGAGAGCTACGTTTCCGCTGCGGAAGCCGTGGTTGCCAATAAAGGCAAAATCGACGTGTTCGTCAATAATTTCGGCACGTCTAATCCGGCTAAGGATCTTGATATCGAACACGCCGATCCGGAAGGGTTCATCAACACGGTGAACATTAATCAAAAAACGATATAGGCAAGGCGATATAACGCAACACTTGAGCAAGAATGGGCTCGCTTGATAGAGCGGACTCACTCTTGCATATGTATTGCGATGTATACGCTGATATGGCTGCTATTCGGCGCGCGTGGATGCGCGTCGAATCAGCGTTGGCTCGATAAGCGTGGTGCTATGCACGTGTGCGGCGGGATTGTCTACGTAATCAAGCATTTGCGTCATGGCCTTGCGTCCCATGTCGACGCTAGGGGCGCTCACCACGGTCAGTGGCATGGGGCAATTGGAATCCAAACGCGTCCCCTCTGTGCCGATGACGCAGATATCTTCTGGGATGCGTGGCCCTTCATGCTCATGGAAGGCCGATATCACACCTGAGGCAAGTGCGTCCGAAGCGGTGATGATGCCGTCGGGAATGGCGTCCAATCCGTCACGCTTCATTCTACTGATGAGATCTAGGCCGAGCTGGTAGCCGTCTTCGAACATCAGACCTTTGGAATTGATGAGTTCCAATTGCGTGCTTCCATGCGCACGTGCGATGGTTTTCTCGACGCCCATCTGTCGATCCTGCACTGATTCATAGTCGAATGAGTGCGCGGCGAAGGCAATGCGTCGGCATCCTATACGAATGAGTTCGTCGGCCGCGATCTGACCGGCCGCCATATTGTTTTCGAGCACGCAGCACACTTGGCCGGCATGGCGTGGATTGGTGTGGTCGAGCAGAATGATGGGAATATTTGCCGCGCGGGCGGCTGCGACATCTTCGGGGGAGTCCGATACGGTGCTCAGCAGAATTCCGGACACGTTCATGTCGATAAGTGTTTTCACCAGTTCGCTTTGCCGTTGCGCGTCGGATGATGCGTTCAGTGCGATAAGCTGCAGGTTGTTTTCTTCACAGACTTCCTGCGCTCCTTCGTGAATGAAAGTGAACAGGGAATGTTCGATGTCGGTCATGATATATCCGATGAGCTGAGGACCGGCATTCTCTTGTTGCGGCAGTGGTGTGTTTCTGCGCGGGGTGTATCCCAGTTCTTTGATGCTTACACCGATTTTCTCTTTTAACGTGTCTGATACACGTTCCGGATAGTTGAGATAGTTGGATACGGTGCCGATGGAGACGCCGGCATGTTTGGCGATGTCGGAAACGCCCACGCGTTTTGATGCTGGCATGAGATTGCTCCTGTTCGTACGTAAGCCGCTTATCTATTGATATATCAGATAGTCTACGCGCTCTCATTTGAAATCATATATTGAAAAACGCACTATGATTTTGAAATTTTTAAAAATGAATGTACTATTTCAATCACAACGTCACTGAGGGTGCTGCTGAAGACGGCGGGATGTTCTGTGGTAAAAAGATGGAAATCACAGATTTTCAAATGTTAGGCAGATCAAAGGAGAAGTCATGACGATTTGAAATCGCAGTGAAAACCATTTGAAAAAGAAGGGCGTATGTGTATGAAAAACACATGCAAGTATGAAAAAGTAAGGAAAGGGCAATGAATACTTCAACTAAGAAGAGCAAGGGATTAGGCGAATACATGCCGCTTGCCTTCGCAGCAGGCATCGGATCGATGCTGGGATCCGGCATTATCGTCGGACTGTCGGCAACCATTGTGGTCTGGCAGGAGGGCCTTGGCCTTGATGCCACGCAGGTTGGCCTGCTTTCCGGTATTCTGACTTTCGCCATTGCATTCGGCTCGCTGTTCGGTGGGCGTTTGGCCGACAAAATCGGTCGCGTGCTGTTCTTCAACTGGATCAACCTGTTCTACGCCATCGGTGCTGCCATCTGCGTGTCCGCTCCTAACTTCACCGTGCTGCTTATCGGCCTGATCATCGCGGGTCTTGCGTCCGGCGCCGATTTGCCGGTCTCCATGACCATCGTCTCCCATGACGCTCCGGACGACGCTACCGCAGCACAGCTCGTCTCCACCACGCAGGTCTTCTGGCAGGTGGGCGTGTTCATCTCCTTCATCTGCGCGTTCCTCGTCTCTGCCATGTCGGGTGCGACCGGTGGCCGTGTGGTGTTCGCCATTCTCGCGGTGTTCGCGGTTATCGCATGGCTGTGGCGTCTGCTTTCGCCGACCTTCCGCCGTTTCCACGAAGCCGCCGACGCTCGTGACACGGCTCGTCCGGCCGCTGCCGCAGGCGGCAAGGTATCGGTGACCAAGATGCTGTTCGGTGCCGACAAGAAGGTCTTGCTCACCTACTTCCTCGCCATTGTCATCTTCTATGTCGGTTGGAACCTGCTAGCCAACACATGGGGGCAGTTCCAGACCTACATGTTCTCCAAGGCCGGCGCCACCCAGTCCCTAGCCACTGGTCTGGGCATCATTCTCAACTTCGTAACCCTCGTGATCAACATCGTGTTCGCATCCATTGCAGGTGGCAAGTATCGTAACAAGGCGTTCTGCGTAGGCATCATCATCTCCCTGATCGCCATGGCCGCCATGGCCATGGGTGGCACGAACCTGTGGGTCATCGTAGGCGCGACCGCGTTTATGAACCTCGGTTCTCCGCTGGCAGGCGAGGCGCTGTACAAGGTGTGGACTCAGGAATCCTTCCCGATTGAGATCCGTGCATCCGTGCAGGGCTTCATCAACGGTTTCTCCCGCCTGTGCTGCGGCCTGTTCGCGCTCATTACCCCGGCTCTGGTACTTCCGGAAACCATCCAGACCACTATGTGGTGCTTCTTCGGCATCGTGGTGATTGAAGGTGTCGCCGGTACCATCATGATTCGCGCCCAGAAGAAGTACGGCACTGATGAAGAGCGTCAGGCGCGCAAGATTGCAGCCTGATCGGTGCAACAACAATCACATAAAAACTTAATATCGCCAATCGCAATTTCAACTATCCAATAACTTGCGATTATCAACCAAAGTCCCAGCCATCGTCGCCGTTCATTTCTCTCTCCTTGCAACGTGGCTCGGACTTTGGTTTCCTCACCATCACACATAAGTGATTCGTTATCTTTTTGCAGACAAAGGAGTCATCATGGCCATTACTGATGCGCAGATTGTGCCCAGTACGCTGGATTCGGATCTCGACATCATCGGCTTCACCGTGGAACACTACCCGGGAGACGCGCTTGGCATCAACACGGCAACCCCACGCATGACATGGGTCTGTTCCGGCATGCTGCCCGTCGATGCGCAGATTCTGCTCAAAGTCACCCGACGTGTTCCCGGCGGGCAGAGCATGGAAGAACGCACCTACCTGCCCACCGACACGTCCGTGCTTATCCCATGGCAGTTTGAGCCGCTCGCCTCACGTGAAGAGGTATTCGCCACCATGCAGGCGGTTTCGGCAAGCCACAAGCCGTTGGGCAAACCGAGCGCAACTCTGCATTTTGAAGTCGGACTCTTGGAAGAGCATGAGCATGTCGCCGATTTCGTCGGACCATCGTGGAACGAATCCAAAACTGACCATCGTCACCTGCCATTGGTGCGCACCGAAATCGAACTAAAAGAACAGCCTAAGCGCGCACGACTGTACTTGAGCGCACTCGGTCTTGTGGAAGCCGAAATCAACGGCGTCAAAGTCGGTAATGACGCGCTCGTGCCAGGCTGGACCAACTACAACCAGCGCGTGGAATGCTTCACCTACGATGTGACCGACGAACTGCAGTCCGGTGCCAACGCATTGGGATTCTGGCTTGGAGACGGATGGTATCGCGGCCGACTCGGCTTTGACGGCGGCTACGTCAACTTCTACGGCGATCGCATCGCCGTGTTCGCGCAACTTGAAGTCGAATACGCCGACGGCAGCATGCAGAACATCTATTCCAACGCATGGGACCGCCAGTGGAAGGTTTCGCTCGGTCCGATCGTCTGTTCGGATCTGTGCGAAGGTGAACGATATGATGCTCGACTGGAACAGCCGGGATGGTCGCAGCCGGGATTTGACGATAGCTCATGGCAGCCGGTTGCGGAAGTGATGTATGACCCGGCGCGCATCGAAAACCCTGAAATATCGCCGGTTCGAGCCCATGAATCGCATGAGCCAGTCAGTATCGAACGCATCGGCAATACGGAAGATGGTCGTGGCATATGGCTGGTTGACTTCGGACAGAACTGCTCTCAGCGCATCCGCCTGCACATGCGCGATCTCGAAGCAGGGCAAAACGTAACATTGCGTCATGTGGAAGTGTTGGAACCGGACGGCTCCATTGTCACGCGAACCTTGCGTCGAGGCCAACAGTGTGATGTGTATACCTCCAACGGAACCGACGCCTGGTGGGAACCGCGATTCGCGATGCATGGCTTCCGTTATGCGCAAATCGAAGGCTTTGCAGGAGAGCTGACCGCAGCTGACATGGATTGCCGCGTCTACCATTCCGTGATGGAACGCACCGGTGAACTGACTACATCGAATCCACTGCTCAACCGTTTGCATGAGAACGCCGTGTGGTCGATGCGTTCCAACTTCGTGTCCATTCCGACCGACTGCCCGCAGCGCGACGAACGCATGGGTTGGACGGGGGACATCTGCTTGTTCGCACCTACCGCAGCTTACTTGTATGATGTGTACGGGTTTCTGAAAAGCTGGCTGAAAGACGTGCGTGCCGACCAGGTCAAGTGGGGTACCGTGCCGTTCTACGTGCCGTTCGTGCCGCTAGGTGTATGGGCGCATCCGCAAGCCATCTCCACATGGGGCGATTCGGCGGTGGAAGTGCCGTGGACGCTGTACATGGAAAGTGGAGACGTGCAGGTACTCGCCAACTCCTACGATCTGATCAGTGATTGGATAGACGAAGTGGACGGTTACCTTTCGCCTGATGGCGTATGGGATCGCAAGCCGGACTATCCGCTCGGGCAGCTTGGCGATTGGCTTGACCCGACCGCACCTCCGGAAGATCCTACACTGGCCATGACCGAAAAGGAACTGGTCGCTACCGCGTTCTACGCACGCAGCTGCATGCAGGGCACGCAGATCGCGCATATTCTTGGCAAAACCGAAGACGAGGCACGATTCGCAGCCTTGCGTGATCGTGTGGTTACCGGATTTCTGCAGCGTTTCACCAACCTCGACGGCACCATGACGTCCGATACGCAATGTGCTTACGCGCTCGCCATCGCTTTTGGATTGCTCGACGGCGAACCGGTGCGCCGTGTGAAGGCCGGCAACCGACTTGCCTGCCTGGTGCGCGAATCCGGTGGCAAGGTAAGCACTGGTTTCGCTGGCACGCCATTCGTGCTTCCGGCGCTGACCATGACCGGTCATAACGATGAGGCCTATGCATTGCTGACCTCCATCGAATGCCCAAGCTGGTTGTATCAAGTGACCATGGGAGCCACCACCACGTGGGAACGTTGGGATTCCATGCGAGCCGACGGTTCGCTGAATCCTGGCGGCATGACGTCGTTCAACCATTACGCGCTCGGATCGGTGGCCGAATGGATGCATGCGCATATCGGCGGTCTTGAAGCCGTTGAGCCCGGTTGGAAGCGTTTCCGCATCGCTCCGGTGGTCGGGGGAGAGCTCACCCACGCCGAAACCTCGCACATCACCCCGTATGGCAAGGCGGAAGTGCAGTGGAAAGTCAACGATGGCGTGCTTGATCTGACGGCTGCGGTACCGGCCGGAACCACGGCATTCGTGGATATCGTCGACCATAAGCGCGTCGATCTCGCCGCTGGAACGCATCATCTGCAGATGGCGTTGTGATCGAACTAACGTTACATGCACAAGTCCTGCCGAAATCAAAAACGATATGACTTCGGCAGGATCGTAATGTTTGAAAAAGTTTTATCATCGTAAATTCCAATTTTTCAACGTTTCAATAAGAACATGCTTCCAAAGGGGGAATCATGACGGAAAACGCATCGAGCGCACCAAGCGTCGTAGTGTTAAGCGATATCGCACCTGATAGCGGACGTAATCTGGCATCCGCCGAAAAATGGCGATTTGGCGTTGGCTTCGTGCTCTTCTCGTTGATTTGGATGATTGCGGGCACCTCCGGATCTGCCGTACTACTGCCGCAACGATTCACCGAACTGAACATAGGCGTGCCGGAAGTGATTCTCGGCACCATGAATTCCATAGGCTGCGTATTCGCACTGTTCGCCAACGTGATTTTCGGCGCGCTCAGTGATATCACGCGCTCGCGTTTCGGCAAGCGTACCCCATGGATTGTGGCAGGCGGCTTCATCACTGCTGCAGGCTATGTACTCGCATTCTCCAGTGCGCAATTGGTAGGTATTGTGGCCGGATGGTGTATTGTGCAGGTCGGCGTCAATATGATGATTGCGCCGGCCGTAGCGGTGTTGTCCGACCGTATTCCGGAAAACGTGCGCGGTACATTTTCCGCATTCTATGGTGGCGCGCAGATTGTCGGATCGTCGGCTGGCACGTTCCTTGGGTCGCAATTCATTGAAAACATGGGCATCGGATTTACAATCGGCGTGGCACTGTTCGCAGTCACCGGCATTGTGACCGTGCTGATTTGGCCGCGCGAACGTTCTTCGGCTTCTACAACGTCTTTCGGAACTACTGCAAAGCTTGATGTCAAGCAGTTGCTGCGTTCGTTCATTCCGCCTACCAGGAATTGCCGCGATTTCTATCTGGCATTGATGGGCAGACTGCTGCTTATTTTGGGTTGGAACATGATTTCCGGATATCAGCTGTATATTCTGCAGAAATATTGCGGTTTGAGCGTGAAGGATTCCGCGGCGACGATTTCCACTATGTCGGTGATTTCCATGATTGTGCTGATTGTCACGTCTATGGTGTCTGGTCCGTTGTCGGATCGTTTGCAGCGTCGCAAGATTATTGTGGCGGTTGGTTCGGTGATTATCGCGATTGGCGTGGCTATTCCGTGGTTCATGCCGAATTCTTTGGGCATGATGCTGTTCGCGGGTATTGGCGGTGCCGGCTATGGCATTTATATTGCTGTCGATCAGGCGTTGAACGTCGATGTGCTGCCGAGTCAAGAGGAAGCCGGCAAGGATTTGGGCATTCTGAACCTCGCCAATACCGTTGGCCAGGTGCTTGCTCCTGTGGTTGTTGGCGCGATTGTGCTTGCCACTGGCGGTTATACGGCTTTGTTCCCGATCGCTGTGGTTGCGGTGCTACTGGGCACGGTGTTCATCATGCTGATTCGCAAGGTGAAGTAGCTGCAGCTACTGCAGTAGCCGAAGCAACGCGCAGTGTGCCGGCGATTGCGGCACACGTGATCTCGACATTGCGTTCCGTGTTGGCGATCAGCGTCGCAAGATCAGCCGGCCCGGGCGCAATGCCGAACGTTGCGACGATGCCGGTCTCGTTCAACGCTTCGATGGTGTGTGGATCGCGGGTTACCGTTCCACCAATGGCAATAGTTGGTTTTCCTTGCGATTGCGCCAGTTTCGCAATGCCACTCGGCACTTTGCCGTACGGTGTCTGACTGTCGATGGAACCTTCGCCGGTGATGATGACGTCGGCCCATGCGCATGCTTCTCGACCATGCGCAAGATCGAGCACAAGTTCGATTCCCGGCCGTACTGTTGTATTGAACAGGCCGAGCATCCCGCCGCCGGTACCGCCCGCGGCGCCTGTACCGGGAATGCGCTCAATATCGCGGCCATTGTATTGCATGATCGCGTGTGCGAGATTCGCAAGTCCCTGATCGAGGAGCTCGACCTGTGCTGTGTTCGCGCCTTTTTGCGGAGCGAACACATGCGCAGCACCTTCTGGTCCGGTCAAAGGATTGGTGACATCGCAGGCGAGAACAATCGGAACATTTTTTACAAAATTGGGAACTTCCGAATCGTCAATCCTCTCCAAATCAACAAGAGAACCGCCACCAAGCGGAATATCATGACCTGCCGTATCAAGAAAACGAAATCCAAGCGCGCGAGCCAATCCCGTGCCACCATCCGTAGTGGCACTGCCGCCCAAACCAAGCACAATACGATTCGCACCAGCGTCAATCGCAGCACGAATCAGCAAGCCGGTGCCGAACGTGGAAGCAGACAACGCATTGCGGTCGGCGGGGGAGACCCGTTCAAGTCCGCTTGCCGAAGCCAACTCGACTACGGCGGTGCGGAGAATACAAGAAGCATGATTATTGCCAAGAAAGCCAAACTGAGCGGTAATCGGGCGGCCGATCGCATCAACTGTCTCAACACTGTGCAACGTGCCGGCGGTGGCATGAACCAAGGCTTGTGTCAATCCTTCGCCGCCATCGGAAAGAGGCATGAGCCGGCATTCCGCCTGCGGATTGCCACGCTTAATGCCGCGAGCCATCGCCTGTGCGATTGCTTCAGCCGAGGCGGCTTCCTTGAACGAGTCCGGTGCCAGCAGAATCCGCATACATGCCTCCTTTTATGTCTGCATCCATACATTAATGCAGTGCCGGGGCAGAGGCTTAGCGGTAGCCCTCCCACATAGGCAGGGGGAACAGGGCGTCTTCGCATTCCGCCCACATGGAGTTCAGATCCTGACCGGGCGTGCGCAGCCAACGCAGCTGCACGCCATCCATCATGGCGAATCCCGCATTAAGCAGCCGACGTGTGTCAACACCTTCGGGCACGCGCCAACGGATGTTGAGTGCGGTGTCGGCATTATGCAGCTCACGGTTGGCGAAGTACTCGTGTGCTGGGTGGTTCGGGTCGATCGCTTCGGCGCTCAACGTGGAAAACATGTGCACCTGAATCGGTCTGCGTGCGTTCACCGCCACGATTCTGCGCCACATGTCGGCGATTAACGGGCGTGGCTCACGTACTATGTCGGTAAGAATGTCTTCCGTTTCGGAATCGTAGACTTCGTCCAGCGCGGCTGTGAGCAGTCCTTCCTTACTGCCGACATAATGCAGTACGCCAGCCTTGGTGAGTCCTACGCGATCGGCGATTTTCTGCAGGGAAGTGCCGTAATAGCCGAGCGTTCCAAACAGTTCGACGGCCGCATTGAGAATCTCCGCTCTTCGGTCGACTTCTTCGTTGGCCATGATGATTCCCTCTCCTGCCTTCCATGAATGGCGATTCATGTGCGCTGCAATGCTTATGAATCGCCATTTCTCTCAAGTGGTAAATACTTGCAGTTACTTTACGGTCGGTTAACTGATTTTTCAAAGATGATTGGCGTGTTGTGATGTTGATTTTGATAAAGTACCTACCGACCGGTTAGTAAAGATTTCGGGGTTGAGATTCCATAGGCCGGTTAACCGATACGAACTCAAGAAAACGATGCGAAAGAGGAACGTATGAGCGAAAACACCTATCCTTCCGTCAATGACCTGACGCTTGAAGAAAAGGCATCCCTAACTTCCGGCGGCGACGCTTGGCATCTGCAAGGCGTTGAAGCCAAGGGCATTCCCGGCTATATGATCACCGACGGACCCCACGGTCTGCGCAAGTCCAACTCGGCCACCACCGGCGAAGTCGATCTGAACAACTCCGTGCCCGCCACCTGCTTCCCGCCGGCCGCGGGCCTGTCCAGCTCGTGGAATCCGGAACTCATCCACCAGGTCGGCGAAGCCATGGCCGAAGAATGCATTCAGGAGAAGGTTGCCGTAATCCTCGGTCCCGGCGTGAACATCAAGCGCAACCCGCTTGGCGGCCGCTGCTTCGAATACTGGTCCGAAGACCCGTATCTGGCGGGTCATGAGGCGGTCGGCATCGTCGCAGGCGTGCAGTCCAAGGGCGTGGGCACTTCGCTCAAGCATTTCGCCGCCAACAGCCAGGAGACCGACCGGCTGCGCATCAGCGCCAACATCTCCCAGCGTGCGCTGCGCGAAATCTACTTCCCGGCATTCGAACACATCGTCAAGGAAGCCCAGCCGTGGACCATCATGTGCGCATACAACTGCATCAACGGCGTGCATGCCGCCCAGGATCGCTGGCTGCTCACCGACGTGCTGCGTGACGAATGGGGCTTCCAAGGTATCGTCATGAGCGACTGGGGCGCCGACCACGACCGCGTGGCCTCCCTCAATGCGGGCCTCAACCTCGAAATGCCGCCAAGCTACACCGACGACCAAATCGTCTACGCCGCACGCGACGGCCGCATCCAGCCGGCACAGCTCGACCGCATGGCACAAGGCATGATCGACTTGGTCAACAAGACCCGCGCAGCCATGAGCGTCGAAAACTATCGTTTCGACATCGAAGCCCACGATGAGGTCGCACATCAGGCCGCCGTCGAATCCATGGTGCTCCTCAAGAACGATGACGCCATTCTGCCAGTCGCTGGCGATGCCAAGGTCACCGTCATCGGCGAATTCGCACGTACCCCGCGCTACCAGGGCGGTGGTTCCTCGCACATCACCCCAACCAAGATGACCAGCTTCCTGGACGCCCTCACCGAACGCGGCGTGGATGCCAAGTTCGCCCCAGGATTCACCCTCGACCTCGAACCGGCCGATCCGGCACTCGAAGCCGAAGCCGTCGAAGCTGCCAAGGGCGCCGACGTGGTGCTCATGTTCCTAGGGCTCCCTGAAGCGGCCGAATCCGAAGGCTTCGACCGTGAGACCCTCGACATGCCGGCCAAGCAGATCGCACTGCTCGAAGCCGTCGCAGCCGAAAACAAGAACGTTGTGGTCGTACTCTCCAACGGCTCCGTCGTCACCGTGGCACCATGGGCCAAGAACGCCAAGGGCATCCTCGAATCCTGGCTGCTCGGACAGTCCGGCGGTCCGGCGCTCGCCGACGTGCTGTTCGGCAAGGTGAGCCCGTCCGGCAAGCTTGCGCAGACCATTCCCTTCGACATCAACGACGATCCGAGCACCATCAACTGGCCGGGTGAAGAGGGGCATGTCGATTATGGCGAAGGCGTGTTTGTGGGCTACCGCTATTACGACACCTACAACAAGGCCGTCGACTACCCGTTCGGCTTCGGCTTGAGCTACGCCACGTTCGAAGTGAGCGACGTGAAGGCCGTCAAGACCGGTGCCTGCACCGCAACCGTCAGCGCAGTGGTCAAGAACACCTCGAACGTTGACGCCGCCGAAACCGTGCAGGTGTACGTGGCTCCTGGCAAGGCTGACGTGGCCCGCCCGAAGCACGAGCTCAAAGGCTTCAAGAAGGTGTTCCTCAAAGCCGGCGAATCCGCCGAAGTCTCCTTCGATCTCGACGATCGCGCCTTCGCCTACTGGTCTGAGAAGTTCAACGACTGGCATGTGGAGAGCGGCGAATACGCCATCGAAGTCGGCACATCCAGCCGTGACATCGCCGGTTCCGCGGTAGTGGAGCTCGATGGCGACGGTAAGGCCCAGCCGCTCACCGAGTGGTCCAACTTCATGGAATGGCGTAAGGATCCGCTCGGTTCCAAGGTGCTCGAGAAGCTGCGTGCCGAAGGTGAAGCCGGCCGTATGCCGATCGTGCCCGACAATGACATGACCCGTCTGTTCCTCGACTCCATGCCGATCAACAGCATGTCGGTGCTGATGGGTGCCGATGGCAAGCAGATCTTCGAATACATGCTTGCCGAATACGCTGAACTCACCAAGTAGTTTCGCGGGATTCAAGACTTAAGGTCGGGGAATCTGATCCGTTACTCTGAACCGGTGCGGACCTGATTCCTCGGCCTTTGCATTGTTGGAAGGTTGCTCTGGGATTGTTGCTTTATGACGATTTTCAGGGCAAACGGATACGTACGACATGCCAATTGTTGCATATGCAACAGTTGTATATACAACGGTTTACTATGTATGCTGTGACGGAAGTGACGAACGAACAATACAAGGAACCGACTGGCTCGCGACTCTTCGAAGTCTGGGAAAGCGGCTTGACAAAGCCTCCCAGCGTGGCCATTCGCTCGCTGCACAACGTGGTCAACCGGTATTTGCGCGTCACCCGCCCTGAAGCGGCGGAAGACGTCAGCAACGGCAACGTTGACATCATTGTGTATCTAGCATGGCATGACAACGAGGAAATCTTTCCTCAAGACATCGAGCAACGTTTCGGCGTGACCCGATCCACATCATGCCGGGTGCTGGGGCTGATGGAACAGAAGGGCCTGATCGCGCGCGAACCGGTGAAACGCGACGCACGACTGAAAAAAATCGTGTTGACGGACAAATCGAGGCATATCGCCGAAGTCTTGCGGGACAATGCGAAAAACATGGAACGAATCCTGCTGGAAGGCCTTGAAGACGATCAGATCCGCCAATTCATGCACGTGCTCGACGTCATGCAGACGAATCTGGTGAAAACAGGTTTGATCGGAGACGAAAGTCGATATCCAAGTTTGGAAATACAGGAACAGGACGCAAGCAAATCGCAGGTTCCGCAAGAATCGCAGGTTCCGCAAAAAACATGCGATGACTATGCCTCGAATAATCGCGATGCTCGTGATGAGTACGTCTCACACGTACTGCGGATATCGCAGGAAATGGCGATCGCGCGCAATCGCAAGTAACACACGTCATAGGTAAAATAAAAGGAAAGGGCAAGTAGTGACAACGGCAAACGCAACGGCGTCCGCAACGCCGAAACCAAAGCAGCATGTCATTCGCACGCTGGGCAAATCCCTGCGCGAATACAAAAAAGTCAGTCTGCTCTCCCCGGCATTCGTAGCCGTGGAAAGCGTGCTGGAAATCCTTATTCCGACTGTCATGGCATCGCTGATTGATGAGGGCATCAGCGGTGGCAGCATGCCGGCGATTTTGAAATTCGGCTTGATTCTGCTGATTTGCTCGGTAGTTTCGCTGACATCCGGCTTTTTGGCTGGAAAGTTCTCGGCTATCGCAGGTGCCGGATTCGCGAAGAATCTGCGTCACGATCAGTTTGAGAAGGTGCAAGGTTACAGCTTTACCAATATCGACCGTTTCTCCACCGGTTCGATCATCACACGACTGACCACCGATGTGACCAACCTGCAGAACGCGTATTCGATGATCATCCGCATGGGTGTGCGCGCTCCGATCATGGTGATTGTGGCGTGGATCTTCTCCTTCCGTATCAGCCCATCCATCTCTTTGGTGTTCCTCGCCTGCATTCCGGTGCTCGCCATCGGCTTGTGTGGCCTGGCGGTGCTGGTGCACCCGGTGTTCGAGCGTGTGTTCCACACATACGACAAGCTCAACAACGTGGTCGACGAGAACCTGCAGGGCATCCGCGTGGTCAAGTCCTACAATCGCGAAAGCCACGAAACCGAAAAGTTCAACCGCATTTCGCAGCGCATCTTCAAGGACTTCACCAAGGCCGAACGCATTATGAGCTTCAACAATCCGCTTATGATGCTGTGCGTGTACGTGTCTATGCTGCTCATCGCATGGATGGGCGCCCGGCAGATCGTGGCGTCCGGCAACAATGCAGCCCTAGGTTTGACCACCGGCGATCTGACCGCACTGGTCACCTACGCCATGCAGATCCTCATGGCTATGATGATGCTTTCCATGATTTTCGTGATGTGCATTATTTCGCAGGCTTCCGCCGAACGTATCTGCCAGGTGCTGAACGAGGAAAGCACGGTTACGAATCCGGCTAATCCCGTCAAGGAAGTGAAGAATGGCGATATCGATTTCGACCATGTCACCTTCCGTTATTCCGCCACTTCCGAAAAGCCGGTGCTTGACGATATTGATTTGAAGATTCGTTCCGGCATGACCATCGGCATCGTCGGCGGCACCGGTTCCGCAAAGTCCAGTCTGGTGCAGCTTGTGCCACGTTTGTATGACGTGACCGAAGGTTCGCTGAAGGTTGGCGGCGTGGATGTGCGTGATTACGATTTGGAAGTATTGCGTGATCAGGTTGCCATGGTGTTGCAAAAGAACGTGCTCTTCTCCGGAACCATTGCCGAAAACCTGCGTTGGGGCAATCCAAACGCCACTGATGAAGAGATTCGCCACGCGTGCCAGCTTGCGCAGGCTGACGGCTTCATTCAGGAATTCCCCGACAAGTACGATACGTACATCGAACAGGGCGGTACCAACGTTTCCGGCGGCCAGCGCCAGCGTCTGTGCATTGCGCGTGCGTTGCTGAAAAAGCCGAAAATCCTGATCCTCGACGATTCCACATCCGCAGTCGACACCAAAACCGATCAGCTGATTCGTACCGCATTCCATCATGAGATTCCCGACACCACGAAGATCATCATCGCCCAGCGCGTGGCCTCTGTGCAGGAATCCGACATGATTCTCGTCATGGACCACGGTCGCATCATGGCAGCCGGCACGCATGAACAACTGCTCGAAAACTGCGACGAATACCGTTCCATCTACGAATCGCAAACCAAGAATCAGGCTCAACCTGAGGAACTGCAGTGAAAGGAGGCAACAGATGACTGAACAAACTTCCGCATTGAAATCCAAGGAAAACAACAACGTGGCCAGCAAACAGCCGAAGCCACCAATGCAGAAAGCCGCACCGGGCACCACCAAGCGTATTTTCGGCTACATCTTCCAATACAAGTGGCGCGTGGCACTCGTAGTAGTGTGCATTCTTGTCGGAGCCGCAGCGCAGGCCGGATCGTCACTGTTCCTGCAGTCGCTGATCGACACCTACATTCTGCCCATGGTTGGTGCCACCAACCCTGACTGGATGCCGCTGTTGCGTGCGCTGACACTCATGGCATGCCTGTATGCAGCCGGCATTTTCTGCAGCTGGCTATGGCAGTGGATCATCGTCGCCGTGGAACAGGGCACATTGAAGAAGATCCGCGACGACATGTTCGCTCACCAGCAGACCTTGCCGATCCGTTACTTCGACACCACCGAACACGGTGACATCATGAGCCGTTACACCAACGACACCGACACATTGCGCCAGGCCATCAGCCAATCGTTCCCGCAAATGTTCTCGTCCGCGGTGTCCGCGCTTGCGGCGCTCGTGTCGATGCTGTGGCTGTCGGTGCCCGTCACCATTTTTGTGCTCGCATTCACCGTGATCCTGTTCGTGGTGGTGCGCAAGGTCGTTTCCCGTTCCGGACGCTACTTTGTCAAGCAGCAGATCGCCATCGGCGATGTGAACGCATTCGTGGAAGAAGCGGTCAATGGCCAGAAGGTCATCAAGGTCTTCAACCATGAGGACGCCACCCAAACCACTTTCGACAAGAAGAACGAAGAACTCTTCGAAGCTTCCGCCGAAGCGAACACGTGGGGCAATGTGACCATGCCGATAGTCGGCAACATGGGCTATCTGCTCTACATTCTGCTTGCAATCTTTGGCGGATTCGCGGCGATTTCCGGACTCGGCAACTTCGGCCTGTCCGGGGCCGGACAGCTCACCTTGGGCACGCTCGTCTCTCTGCTGACGCTGTCTCGTTCCTTCGTGAACCCGCTCGGTCAGGTGTCCATGCAGTTTAACATGGTGATGATGGCGCTCGCCGGCGCATCCCGTATCTTCGCGCTCATGGACGAACAGCCGGAAGATGACGACGGTTCCGTGACCTTGGTGAATGTGGAACTCGGCGAAGACGGCCGCACCATGACCGAAGTCGACCATGAAACCGGTCACTGGGCGTGGAAGCGCGAGGAGGGCGACGATGGCACCCGTTCACTCAAGGCCGCGCAGTCCTTGAGCCCGCGTGCTGCAGAAGTAGCGATGAAGGCCCGTAAAACCGCCATCACTTCGCCGGATGGACGCCTTACCCTGTTGCAGGGCGATGTGCGCTTCACCGACGTGACCTTCGGCTACAACCCCAACAAGCCGGTGCTGCATGACATCACTTGGTTCGCCAAGCCCGGGCAGAAGATCGCATTGGTCGGTGCCACGGGTGCCGGTAAGACCACGGTGACCAACCTGATCAACCGTTTCTATGACATTCAAGACGGCATGATTCTGTACGACGGCATTTCCGTCAAGGGCATCCGCAAGCCGGATCTGCGTCGTTCGCTGGGTGTGGTGCTGCAGGACGTGAACCTGTTCACAGGCACGGTGATGGACAACATCCGTTACGGTCGGCTCGACGCCACCGACGAGGAATGCATTGCCGCTGCGAAGCTCACGAACGCCGACGGCTTCATCCGCATGCTGCCCAACGGCTACCAGACCGTGCTCGAAGGTGATGGTTCCGGTCTGTCTCAGGGCCAGCGTCAGCTGATCTCCATCGCTCGTGCAGCCGTGGCCGATCCGCCGGCCATGATCCTCGACGAGGCCACTTCGTCCATCGACACCCGTACCGAGGAAGTGGTGCAGGCCGGTATGGATAACCTCATGAAGGGTCGTACCGTGTTCGTGATCGCACACCGCCTGTCCACCGTGCGCAATTCCGACGTGATCATGGTGCTCGACCATGGCCGCATCATCGAACGCGGCTCGCATGACGAGCTCATCGCACAGAAGGGCGAGTACTACCAGCTCTACACAGGTGCCGTAGAACTCGAATAATCGAATAGTTTCCCGAATTGGAGCGATGCGAGCACACGCTAGCTACACTAGCCGCGCTTCGAGCCCTGTCGGCTGATACCGCCCTTATGGCCGGTGGCCTTGAACGGCATGGATCCTCTGGAAAATCCCTTGCTTTGAAATTGCGATTTTGAAGCAAGGGATTTCTTATTGCCTTTGGCATGCATGGTATTCGGCTGCGGCCAGCCTGCCTTCTGCGAAGGATGTTCCATCATACGTTCATGAGACTGCTGCACGAACAACGATTATAATTGGCTTGCGTAATTGTTGCATAAATCTTGCTTGGTTTGTCGTTATGTCAATAATAGGCTATCCTTTCATGAGGTAAACGATTTACTAAATTGGAGAGCGAGACATGGCGACGATTAAAGAAATTGCGCAGCGTACCGGGTTTTCTCAAGCTACGGTGTCTCGACTTCTGAATGGGGATCCCACCCTTTCCGTGCGTGAGGGGACGCGTCGTAAGATCATTCAAGCAAGCGAAGATCTCGGCTACAGCATGCAGACCAAACGCATCGTCGTTCCTCACAAGGTCGCATTGCTTGATAATGAGGAGTCTGAAGAAGCGTTGCGTGACTCCTATTACACTGATTTGCGTTCAGCGCTCGAACGCAATGCTGAGCAACAACGCATGGAAATGACGGTGTTCCACGACCTTGATGACATGATTGCGTGCAGTTCCAAGTTCGACGGCTTCATGGCGATCGGCGCTGACCGAATTAGTGAAAAGGACTTGGGGCGGTTGCATGAAGCCATGCCATATGGCGTGTTCATTGATGTGAATCCGGCGCCGAATCTGTTTGATTCCGTGCAACCTGATTTGCAGCAGACCATACATGATGCGGTTGCGGCGTGTGCGGCCAAGGGCATGAAGCGTGTCGGGTTTATTGGCGGCAAGGGCTGCCTGATGAACTTCTATGAGGTCGATGAGGAGAACCGCTGTACGTATTTCCGCCGTGAAACGAGACGTTTCGGCATTCAGTCGGACGGGCTCGTGTATTCCGACGGACTGTTCACGGTGAGTAACGGACGCGCTTTGGGGGAGCGGTTCGTGCATGACCATAATGGTGTGCTGCCGGATGCCGTGATTGTCGCCGCCGATGTGATTGCGGTGGGCGTGCTGCAGGCGTTCAATGCGGTCGGCGTGCTGGTGCCGCGCGACATCAGCGTGATCAGCATCAACAATCAGACGATTTCGCAGTTGACCTCACCGCCGTTGAGTACCTTCTCCATCGATCAGAACGAGCTTGCGCGTGTGGCGACCTTGGCATTGGGCGACGCCATTTCCGGCAAGCGCACGATTCGCCAGCATGCGTATCTGTCGACGTCATTGGTGGCGCGCGACAGTTTCGTTCCGGCGAAATAGTGATGCTTAAAACGTTACTCGTCTAGTGATTCTTTTTACTTTTACATTCTTGTGAATCCTACTTAAGAATCGTCCATAATCATGAAAAAACAAGCGAAATAGTTCGCGCCGCATGCTATAGTGACAACCGAAATGCGAGCGATGATCCGTTATCAGCGGGGAGCTTCCGGAAGAACGGTCGTGTCAGCGGCTTATTAGACCCGGCGGGAAGGCCCGAACAGCCGAACATACGAGCGGTCGTGCGCGTAGCAAAAGCATGGCAAACGAGGTGGTACCGCGGTGGCGGCGTCCAGCAGGCGCTATAGTCATCGTCCTCGTAGGAGACAAATAGTAAGAACCTACGAGGAGATACGGTGAGCGAAAACAACGTGTATCCGAAGGCAGCTGCGGGTGAGCAGAGCGCCAATGTAGCGCCGAACCCCAGTTTCCCGAAGCTGGAAGAATCCGTCCTTGATTATTGGGAGAAGGACGACACTTTCCAGAAGTCCATTGAACGCCGTCCTTCCGGCGATCACAGCCAGAACGAATTCGTGTTCTTCGACGGCCCTCCGTTCGCCAACGGTCTGCCGCATTACGGCCACCTGCTGACCGGTTACGCCAAGGATGTGATTCCGCGTTACCAGACCATGAAGGGCCACAAGGTCAATCGTGTGTTCGGTTGGGATACGCACGGTCTGCCGGCTGAGCTGGAAGCCCAGAAGGAGCTGGGCATCGATTCGGTCGATCAGGTTAAGGAAATGGGCATCGACAAGTTCAATGATGCCTGCCGTGCCTCCGTGCTCAAGTACACCAACGAGTGGAAGGACTACGTGCACCGTCAGGCACGTTGGGTCGATTTCGAGCATGGCTACAAGACGCTGAACATTCCATACATGGAATCCGTGATGTGGGCGTTCAAGCAGCTGTACGACAAGGGCCTCGCATATCAGGGCTACCGCGTGCTGCCGTACTGCCCGAAGGATCAGACGCCGCTTTCCGCGCATGAGCTGCGCATGGATGCCGACGTGTATCAGGATCGTCAAGACACCACCGTGTCCGTGGCCGTGAAGCTGCGCGATGAGGAAGACGCCTACGCGGTGTTCTGGACCACTACGCCGTGGACCGTTCCGACCAACTTCGCCATTGTGGTCGGCGCAGACATCGACTATGTGGAAGTGCGTCCGACTGAAGGCAAGTTCGCTGGCAAGAAGTTCTATCTGGGCAAGCCGCTGCTCGGCTCCTACGCCAAGGAACTCGGCGAGAACTATGAGATCGTGCGCGAACTCAAGGGTGCCGAAATGGAAGGCTGGCGCTACTACCCGGTGTTCCCGTACTTCGCAGGCGACGAGAACGCCGTCGAAGGTAAGGTTCCAGGTCCGGAAGGCTACCAGATCTTCACCGCCGACTATGTCGATACCGTTGAAGGTACCGGCCTCGTGCATCAGGCTCCGTACGGCGAGGACGATATGAACACGCTTAACGCCAAGGGCATCAAGAGCGTTGACGTGCTCGACGCGGGCTGCAAGTTCACCGCGCTGTGCCCGGACTACGAGGGCATGTACGTGTTCGATGCGAACAAGCCGATTCTGCGTAACCTGCGTGCCGGTGACGGCCCGCTGGAGCGTATTCCGGAAGACCAGCGCGCGATTCTCTTCCAGGAGAAGAGCTACGTGCACTCCTACCCGCATTGCTGGCGTTGCGCCACGCCGCTCATCTACAAGCCGGTGAGCTCCTGGTTCGTTTCCGTGACCAAAATCAAGGACCGTCTGCTCGAACTGAATCAGGAGATTAACTGGATTCCGGGCAATGTGAAGGACGGCCAGTTCGGCAAGTGGCTTGCCAATGCTCGCGACTGGTCGATCTCGCGCAACCGTTTCTGGGGTTCGCCGATTCCGGTGTGGGTGTCTGACGATCCGAAGTATCCGCGCGTTGACGTGTACGGTTCGCTGGACGAGCTGAAGGCCGACTTCGGCGACTATCCGCGCGATAAGGACGGCAATGTCAACATGCACCGCCCGTACATCGACGAATTGACCCGCGTCAACCCGGACGATCCGACCGGCAAGAGCCACATGCACCGCATCACCGACGTGATGGACTGCTGGTTCGAATCCGGTTCCATGAGCTTCGCCCAGTACCATTACCCATTTGAGAACAAGGAAACGTTCGAACAGCATTTCCCTTGCGATTACATCGTGGAATACATCGGCCAGACCCGTGGCTGGTTCTACGTGCTGCACATCATGGCGACCGCACTGTTCGACAAGCCGGCATTCAAGAACGTGATCTGCCATGGCATCGTGCTTGGCTCCGACGGTCAGAAGATGTCGAAGCATCTGCGCAACTACCCGGACGTGAACGGCGTGTTCAACGATTTCGGTTCTGACGCCATGCGTTGGTTCCTCATGAGCTCGCCGATTTTGCGCGGCGGCAATCTGATCGTGACCGCCGATGGCATTCGTGACACCGTTCGTCAGGTCATGCTGCCGGTGTGGAGCTCGTACTACTTCTTCACCCTGTATGCGAACGCTGCCAATAATGGTGCCGGGTTCGATGCTCGTGCGCTGCATGCCGATGAGGTTGCTGCGCTGCCGGAAATGGATCGTTATCTGCTGGCACGTACCCGCCGACTGATCGAGAAGACGCAGCATTCGCTGGATGACTTCCTGATTTCCGACGCATGTGAAGCCGTGTCCGATTTCATCGACATGCTCACCAACTGGTACATCCGCAACAATCGTGACCGTTTCTGGAACGAGGATGCGAACGCGTTCAACACGCTGTACACCGTGCTTGAAGCATTCATGCGCGTGATCGCACCGCTTGCTCCGATGGAAGCGGAAGCCGTGTGGCGTGGCCTGACCGGTGGCGAATCCGTGCATCTGGCCGACTGGCCGTTCCTCGCCGACGAGCAGACTGGCGAAGCGAGCGAACTGGGCCGTGTGCTTGTTGACGATCCGGCTCTGGTTGATGCGATGGAGAAGGTGCGCGAGGTCGTGTCCGGCACCCTGTCTATGCGTAAGACGAAGCAGATTCGCGTGCGCCAGCCGCTGTCCAAGCTGACCGTTGTGGTGGAAAACACTGCCGCCGTGGCCGCATACGACGAGATTCTGAAATCCGAACTGAACGTGAAGAACGTTGAATTGTGCACGCTTGAAGATGCCGAAGCCCAAGGCTTGAAGATTGTCAACGAGCTGCGTGTGAACGCTCGCGTGGCAGGCAAGCGCCTACGCAAGGACGTGCAGTTCGCCATCAAGGCTTCCAAGTCCGGTGCATGGCATGTGAACGCCGAAGGCGCTCCGGTATGTGAGACTCCGAACGGTGAGATCGTGCTTGAGGAAGGCGAATATGAGCTGATCAACAGCGTGGAGGAGAAGAACGCCGAAGAGGCCGCCAACTCCGTTTCCGCCGCGCTGCCGACCGGTGGCTTCGTGATCCTCGACACCGAGCTGAACGATGATCTGATCGCCGAAGGCTATGCGCGCGACGTGATTCGCGCTGTGCAGGATGCCCGTAAGGCCGCCGATCTGCAAATCTCCGACCGCATCGTACTGAAGCTCGTTGTGCCCGCCGAAGACGTGGCCAAGGTCGAACAGTTCAAGAAACTCGTCTCTTCCGAAACGCTCGCCACCTCTTTCGAAGTGACGGCCGGCGATGAGCTGAACGTTGAGGTTGCCAAGGCCTGATCTGGCTAATTGGTGAAAACTGACGGCTGAAAGCTGACTAATGCCGGTTAGCCGGTGAACGGTCGCCAACATAACAGGTCCCGAATCCGATGGATTACTCCAGAAGGTTCGGGACCTTTTTGCATTTGCCTGCGGAACTAAATGAGTCTTAGGGGAGGTCTCGTGCATATCATGAGAACTGGATTCAAGACCTATGGATAGTGCGTTGAGCTATGGTAGCATAGGGGTCTTGCTCGGGTGTATCTGTGAAAGGGGTGGATCATGGACTTGTTGGCACACAGGGATGCGGACGGTAATGTGCAAACGCTGCATGGTCATCTCCATAGTGCGGGTGATTTGGCGGAAAGCTATGAATCGAAATTCTCTCAGATTTCACGAATGGCAGCGCTTCTGCATGATGTTGGAAAGATTGCACAACAGTTTCAAACGTATCTGGTATCGGGTAATGGGCGTCGTGGTGAGATTCCTCATGCGAGGCAGGGTGCGTTTGTGGTCAATGATCTGCCGATTTCGAATGAGGCGGAGGAAGTCGCGAAAGAGATTCTCGAACTTGTCATTGCAAAGCATCATGGGGAGCTTCCCGATTGCATTAATGAAATCGGTGATGAGGCATTTCTCACAGGTTTTACGGAATCAGATAAGCTGAATCCTAAATATGCGTATAGGGAAATCAAACAAGGATTGCATGAGCTAGACCTTGACTTGCAAGGTGTATTTCGGCAGGCCGTGAAAGATGTTCGTGATTTTGCGGAACAAATTAATTCGATGAGATTGTCGCGAGACAGTCTTCATTTTTACTCGGGATTGCTGGTCAAATATGTTTACTCTCGTTTGATTGATGCCGATAGGACAGATACGGCTTGTTTCGAGACAAAAGAGAAGTATCATCCAATCAGGGCGGATTGGCTGGAACTGATTTGCCGTCTTGATGAAAATATGAAATCTTTCGATTCGACATCTGAAATTAATAAAATCCGTCAGCAGATTACGGAACAGTGTCGTCAAGCTGGAAGCAGAAAGACCGGCATTTACCGATTGTCGGTTCCGACCGGAGGCGGCAAGACGTTGGCTTCGTTGAATTTCGCACTACATCATGCTTTGGAAACAGGGAAAAGGCGAATCATTTATGTGATTCCGTACTTGTCCATTACATCGCAGACCGTGGCGACATTCCGGAATATGCTCGGTCTGGATGCCGACAGCAATATTGTGCTGGAACATTATTCCACTGCAGGTCTGCAGAATTCCAGTAACACGGGATCTGCCGGCACGAGTGAGGAAGAGGACGCGAGGGAACGTCAACGCAAACTGGCGTCGGAACGTTGGGATAATCCGATTATTGTGACCACGATGGTCGAATTCTTGGAAACGGTTATGTCGGCACGCGGCACGAAACTTCGGAAATTTCATAACATGGCTAATAGCGTCATCATTTTTGATGAGATTCAGTCACTTCCGTTGAATATTATCAATCCGTTCAATGAGATCGTGAGTTTCCTTTCGACCGTATTGGATTCGACTATTCTGCTGTGCTCGGCTACGCAGCCTTTATTGGAGCGAACAGCGCGAAAGAATCTACATCTGTCAAGCAATCCTGATCTTATCGATAATACTGGTGGTTACGAAGAGAAGCTCAAGCGTACCCGTATTGTTGCTTCGCAGAAGAGTAAGAGCTGCGAGGAGTTTGCGAATATCATATACGAGCAGGCACTGCGGAACGGCAATTGTCTGTCTATCGTCAATACGAAGAGTGAAGCTCGCAGAGTATATCAGTGTTTGCAAGAGCTTAATGCTGATGGGCATTTTGAGCTGATTCATTTAAGTACTGCCATGTGTGGTAAGCATAGGGCGGATCGGTTGGCGAAAATAAAGGAGTTGACTGATCCTCGTGATTCCAAACCGGTGATTTGCGTAAGCACGCAGCTTATCGAAGCGGGAGTGGATCTTTCCTTTGCATGCGTGGTTAGAGCGATGGCTGGTTTGGATAGCATTATGCAGGCGGCTGGTAGGTGCAACAGGAATGGTGAGTCGCAGGAAATCAAAGACGTATATGTCTATCCGTTGCAAGGCGAGGAGAGGTTCAAGGACTATCTTCCAGAGATCCACAGAGGCAAAAAGCTTACTTTGCAGATTATGGGTGAGTATCCTGATGTTGATTTACTTTCCACCGGTATGCTCAATGAGTTTTATGGCATGTTGCTTCAAAGTGAGGATCGAGATGGCGGCAATAGTTTGCTGGATGGTCCGCTTAGGAAAACGGAGAACGCTGGAAAAACGATTTATGAGTTGCTGGCATACAACAAGAGTCAACGTGAGCAATTCGGGAGTAATACAACGGGGGAGAGGTATGAGCCGTTCTTTGCGCAGGCTTTCAGAACGGTCAGCGATGAGTATCGTGTGATTCCGAAGAACACGCACAATGTCGTGGTTCCTTATGGCAATGCGGTGGAATTGCTGGATATGCTGCAGTATGGTGAGCTAAGGGAGAAAATTGCAATTTTACGGCGGCTGCAGGAATATACAGTTTCCATTTTCGATTACGAGTACAAGGATTTGAATGGGAAACGCGCGATTTCCATTGCTAATGAGGATTTCGACATTTATGTTCTGAATGGAGATTATTACAAAAGCGAATATGGTGTGGTGGCAGAGGCGGATATGTCTCTGTTGATGATATGAAATGGCAGTAGTTCTCTTGCAGATCGATGAAGATCTGCAAGAGAGCCTCGTTTAGATAAACACGCATATTGTACATATTTTCAATCCACGCCATGAATGTGGCGACGGTAGGAAAACCTACCTATACAAGGATAACTGGTTGGTTATTGTTTGAGAAACACTAATAAAGTTCTATGTTCAATAAGTGTACCAGTATGTTATACTGGTAATGGCAGGTTGAGGGAACGCTTAACGAAGGAGTTATATGCAACGACATCGCAATTCAATTGAATATGAAGTATCGGGTAGATACGCATTGTTTTCGGAAGTGGCAACACGTATTGGAGGTGAAAAGTTTTCGTATCAGGTGCCGACGTATCAAGCTTTGAAAGGCATTACGGAAAGTATCTATTGGAAGCCGACTTTTGTGTGGGTCATTGACGCTGTTCGTGTGATGAATAGGATTCAGACGGAAGGCAAGGGGATTCGACCCATTAAAATAAGCGGCGGCAATGATCTTTCGTACTACACATATCTCAAAGATGTGCGTTATCAGGTTCTGGCCCATTTCGAATGGAATGATCAGCGTGAAGATCTCGCCGCTGACCGTGACGAAAACAAACATCATAATATCGCCTTGAGATCCGTTCAGAAAGGCGGTCGCCGAGACATATTCTTGGGGACGCGCGAGTGCCAGGGATATGTGGAGCCGTGTGAGTTCGGATCCGGAGAAGGATTCTATGACGGTTACGGTGAATGGAATATGGGCTACACGTTCCATGGATTCACGTATCCGGATGAAAACAAGGATCACGATTTTGTTGCACGGTTCTGGTCGCCTGTTATGACTGACGGCATCATCGAATTTGAACGTCCGGACTCCCGGCAATTGGATAGACGAATTATCAGACAAAACCGGAATGTCAAAGAATTCGTTTTGGGAAGCAATCTGCAGCCGGTGGGAGAGGAGTGAGCGATGAGCTTATCAGACAATCTGCTGCTTATCAACGAATCCGTGCACAACGCTGCCGGAAAAATACCGAAAAACGACGTCGGCAGCTCTACGACTGACATTAGGAAAACGTTGATTCCACCCGGACACACAACACTTCCGACTCAGTTGACGGTGGTTCTGAACAAAAACGGAGAGATATTACGGCTTTCAAGGGATAATCAAACGATTATTATCCAATGCACGGAAAACTCTATGGGACGCACCAGCAAGCCGGTGCCGCATCCTCTGTTTGATCAGCTCCAATATCTCGATTTGCATTTCGACGAGAAGAAAACCTCCATGTATTTGGAGCAGCTTGCCGCTTGGAAGGGTGATAACGTCAAACTCAATGCCATCTATCGATGCGTTTCGGAACACAGCATCAGCGAAGAAGCCGCTCGGTTCAATGTGGAAATAACCGAAAAAGACCGAAAAGCAGGCGTTTGCTTCGAAGTTGAAATTGGGCTGCGAAACTCAGATGTCTCGAATGATCCCGATATACAGGCACAATGGATTTCCTATTTACGACATGATCGTCAGAAAATAGGAAAGGATATGTTTGGAGAGGACCTATATACTCCGATCTTGAACTTCCCTAAGAAAATTGTCAGTGTAAATGGCAATGCCAAACTGTTATCGGCGAACGATTCATCGAATTTTACCTATCGAGGGCGCTTCGCTTCCAAAGAAGAAGCTTTGCAAGTCGATGGTGAAACATCGCAGAAGATACATTCGACGCTGCAATGGTTGGTCAATAATCATGGAACGATTACCGATACTCAGGCCATAGTCATCTGCTCGGTGAAAAACCCCAACGAAAAGCCGAAACTTGACCCGCAGGAAGGCTCTTATGATTTTGGCTCTTTGTTCTCACCGGCTGTAGTCGAGCCGGAAACTCCACGCAACGATGTTGCAGATGCGCTGATCGCAACAAACTTTCAATACGCAAAAGTTTTTTCGAAGGTACTGCGCGGATATGGCAATGCTAACAAACTCAAAAAGCATACCGATCCAATGATGATCGTCATTCTGGATGCGGCGACGTCTGGACGTTTGAGCGTTACGTATTATCGTGAACTTTCGAGAGACGAATATGTCGAAAGTATCCTGCAGTGGCATGTTGATGCAGCATGGCCGTTGAAAATATACGACAAAGAAAAGGAGAAGTTTGTCACATATGAAGGTGCGCCACCATTTGCTGACATCATCAGCTGCGCATACGACGTGTCAGACAGAAGCAGCAAAGCCTATAAACGTTTTGCGAAAAACACGAAAAAGCAGCTTATAGAATGCATGTTCGGAGGAGAATCGCTTCCCCGTTCCATATTGGACGCCACATACCACAGAGTCACTAAACCTATGGGATATGACGTTCCAGGAGCATGGCTAAGAGATTTTGAAATCGCATGCAGCCTATGGAAAAAACATTACATTGATGACGCGAGGAAGCAAAACAAACAGGAGGACACGATATCCATGTACCTTGAACCAACACGAAATGACCGCGACTACTTATACGGGAGATTGCTGGCACTCGCGGATCGCTTTGAAAACGGCGTCCTGTACAAGCAAGGAATCAGTGACACCCGTCCGACCAATGCCGTTAAGCTCATGAGCAATTTCGTCGCAAAGCCGTTTACAACATGGGGAACGCTGTGGAAGCAACTGATGCCCTACCTGAAATCAGCGAATGGCGCGCCTTGGTTCCAGAACAGCGTGGATGAGGTCATGGCGCTTTTCAAAGAAGGAGACTTCGAAGATAACCGTGCACTTTCACCGCTCTTTCTGCTCGGTTATTCATGCCAGCGAAGGGAGTCTATGCGTAAAGCGCAAGAAGCATCCCAGAAGAGCAAAGAAAACTAGCGTTTAGTTTTTGAAGTTATCGACGTTGATTATCCAAGAAAAAGTTAAGGAGTCATTATCATGGCAGCTTTGGAAAATAAGATTGATTTCGCAGTCGTTTTTGCGGCTAATAATGCCAATCCTAACGGTGATCCGTTGAATGGCAATCGTCCACGAACCACATCGGAAGGGCTGGGCGAGGTTTCCGATGTTGCGCTGAAAAGGAAGATTCGCAATCGCCTGCAAGATGCTGGTGAAACGATTTTCGTGCAGTCCGATGACCGTTCCGATGACGGCGCAAAATCATTGTCGGACCGTTTCAACACATATATGAAAACCTTGCCGAAAGAAGAGCAGAAGCAAAAGAACCTGGTGTTCCAGAAAGTGTGCGAACAGTGGCTTGACGTACGCACGTTCGGACAAGTATTCGCGTTCAAAAAAGCTAAGGATGTTGATGAAGTCTCCCTGGGCGTGCGCGGTCCGGTTTCCATTCAGGCTGCGTTCTCGGTTGAACCCATTGCCATTGACGACGTGCAGATCACTAAGTCAGTGAACAGTGAAACCACGGACACCGGTAAGAAATCCTCCGATACCATGGGAATGAAATACCGTGTTTCCGGCCGTGCGGTGTATGCGACGTATGGCAGCATCAGCCCACAGCTTGCCGAAAAAACCGGGTTTACTGCAGAAGATGCCGAAAAAATCAAGGAAGCTCTCGTCACGTTGTTTGAGAATGATGAAAGTTCGGCTCGTCCTGCGGGGTCCATGGAAGTGTTGGACGTTGTGTGGTTCACGCACAACAGCAAGTCAGGGCAATACTCTTCCGCCAAAGTTCATCGTTCCGTTTCCGTTAATGTGGATGGAACGGTGGCAGTGAATGAATCTTCTATTCCCGACTTGCGGTACGAAGTGCTTGAAGGACGCTGAAGCGTTTGGAATTGAGTGAGTAAGGGGTGTTGCATGAAAGGGCCAGAAGGATATCCGGAAGAAGATTGGCTGGCCCTTTCAGGCATCCAGCATTTCTCATTCTGCAAACGACAGTGGGCGCTTATCCATATCGAACAGCTGTGGTCAGAGAACTATTTGACTACAGCTGGGCATCTGGAACATGAACGTGCCCACGATTATGCGGCTTCTGAATCTCGCGGCGATACGCTGATCATGCGAGATTTGAGAGTCTATTCGCGAGCGCTCGGCATAACTGGAGCCTGTGATGTTGTGGAATTCCATAAGTCTAATGATGGTGTTCCGCTTCACGGAAGAGATGGATTGTGGTTGCCGTATCCGATTGAATACAAACACGGCAAATCCAAAACGATTGATGCTGATCGTTTACAGCTATGCGCAGAAGCGATGTGCTTGGAAGAAATGCTCGCGTGTGATATTCCTGAAGGTGCTTTGTTCTACCGGCAGACAAAACGTCGTGAGCGGGTAAAATTGGACGAAGATCTTCGCCGCATGGTCGAAGCTGACTTCTTGCAAATGCATGATCTTTTCTTCCGCGGATGGACTCCCAAAGTGAAACAGACCAGATCGTGTTCGTCATGTTCTCTACGGGATTTGTGCCTGCCTGAATTACGGAAGGTGAAATCGGCAAAAGCATATATCGAAGAACGGCTCAAGGAAAGCGGGGAGTGATGAAGCAGCTGTTAAACACGCTGTTTGTGATGACGGAAGATGCCTATCTTGCTTTGGAGAACGATAATGTTGTGATTTATCAGAATGACAAAACCTTGGCGAAAGTGCCGTTACGGTCAATTGAAGGAGTCATGTGTTTCTCGTATAAGGGTGCTTCGCCTGCTCTTATGGGGCGCTGCGGCAAACTGGGCGTTTCTATGGCATTCTATTCACCGAGAGGTCATTATTACTGTTCCGTGTTAGGGGAGGAGGGGCGTAATGTGCTACTTCGCCGTGAACAATTTCGAGTCGCGGATGACGAACAAAAATCTTTGCGTTATGCGAAATCTTTCATTGTTGGAAAACTTTACAATGCGAAATGGGTGCTCGAACGCACGAAACGTGATCATGCTTTGCGGGTGAACATTGACCGACTTGCCGAGCAGAGCGGCAAATTGTCGGCGGCATTGTTAGAAGCTCGGAAAAGCTTGACGGTTGATGAGTTGAGGGGTGTCGAAGGGCTTGCTGCCAAAGATTATTTCTACGCTTTTGACGATTTGGTTCTGAAGAATAAAGATGATTTCTTTTTCACCAGTAGGTCGAGGAGGCCTCCGCTGGATAGACTAAATGCATTGTTATCTTTTTGCTACTCCATATTGACGAATGATTGCATTGCGGCTTTGCAAGGCGTGGGGTTGGATCCGTATGTTGGTTTTATGCATACGGATCGGCCCGGGAGAGCCTCTCTGGCATTGGATCTGGTTGAAGAGTTTCGCCCGGTGTTGGCTGACCGCTTTGTGTTGACATTGGTTAATACAGGTGCTGTTAAGCCGGGGGATTTTGAAATACGGGAGAATGGTGGTGTGCTGCTGTCTGATTCCGGGCGGAAGAAAGTGCTTACGGCGTGGCAGAAAAAGAAGAGCGAACAGATTCTTCATCCGTTCCTGCAAGAAAAAATTTCGTGGGGATTGGTTCCGTATGTGCAAGCGCTGCTGCTAGCTCGATCGTTGCGGGGTGATCTTGACGATTACCCGCCATTTATGTGGAAGTAAAAGGTGCGTAGCTGTGTGGCGGTATGTGATGACTCGTGGTGATACGTTATTGGAGGTGAAAAACCATGATGGTTGTGGTTGCGTACGATGTGAGTACGGAAACCCCTGAGGGAAAGCGTCGTCTTCGTTTGGTGGCAAAGACATGCATGAAATACGGACAGCGTGTGCAGAACAGTGTTTTCGAATGCTCGGTGAGTCCTTCCGATTATCTGGTGTTGGTGCATGATTTGCTGAAGATTGCCAATACCGATGAGGACAGCCTGCGCTTTTATAAACTTGGCGCTCGATATGCGGATAAGATTGAGCATTACGGACGTGAACGGAGTTTGCCGGTTAATGATGTGATGATGATATAGAAAAAGGGTAAAATGGCATGGTGCCATAACGATATGGTGTGGGGTATGCCGGGTTGAGTGTTTGGGTGTGACGTCCGGCATTCAGAGCGTGTTTTCTAGCCAGTAGTATTGTGTTTTCGGCAAGGTGGCCAGTCTTGAAATGGTGTTTGTGCGAAGTGGAAGTACTCATGATGAGGGCTGTTTTTCGCACCTGAAAAACTATCGAAATTCTAATTGTGATTTTCGTGGGGCGTTTGAAAACTAAATAGTGGATATTAAAAATGAGACAGAAAGCTAGTTGCTCGTTTTAGGTATGTTGTTCGTCGTACCGGCGGTGTTGTTTGATATTCTTAAAGCTAGGCAGCTGGCTTGCGTCTCAAAAAGCGGACAGAAATGTCCAGCTGCACAGTCGCTCTCCTCACGGAGAGCGTGGATTGAAATGTAAGCCAGCCAATCCATGGCGAGGGTGTCGTGGAGTCGCTCTCCTCACGGAGAGCGTGGATTGAAATGACGATGTTGCTCGGCAGGTCGCGCATGGTCGGGTGTCGCTCTCCTCACGGAGAGCGTGGATTGAAATCAATCGGTCCGCGGCTTGGATGGCCGAGGTGAGGGTCGCTCTCCTCACGGAGAGCGTGGATTGAAATTCGACCAGCATGACCTCGCGTTCCCTCCGCGCGTCCAGTCGCTCTCCTCACGGAGAGCGTGGATTGAAATACGTTGGCCACGCCGGTCACACCGGATCGGATCGAGTCGCTCTCCTCACGGAGAGCGTGGATTGAAATATTGGACTCCTTGACACCGTAAAGAGGAATCCAGTCGCTCTCCTCACGGAGAGCGTGGATTGAAATCCCGCAACACAGTTAGCCGAAAACCAAGACTACGCAGTCGCTCTCCTCACGGAGAGCGTGGATTGAAATGCAACGGACATAACATCTTCGTAGCGTAAATCCGGTCGCTCTCCTCACGGAGAGCGTGGATTGAAATGTGCGGGAACATTGTGGTGTGTGGGTTGCGCAATAGTCGCTCTCCTCACGGAGAGCGTGGATTGAAATGTGTAGAGGGCGGTCGCCGTTACCGGAATAGTGGGTCGCTCTCCTCACGGAGAGCGTGGATTGAAATCCGTTATCAACGAGATGACCCAGCAGACAAATCCGGTCGCTCTCCTCACGGAGAGCGTGGATTGAAATCGAACGTGACCGTGGAACATACGGCGCAGGCTAGTCGCTCTCCTCACGGAGAGCGTGGATTGAAATTCCAATGATCAGTCCAAAATCGGCTTTGACTTGTGTCGCTCTCCTCACGGAGAGCGTGGATTGAAATACGGCAGATAGCCGACGAGATAGGGCGCGGCGAAGTCGCTCTCCTCACGGAGAGCGTGGATTGAAATAACAACATGTGTCTGACTAACGGTGTGAATCAGGCGGTCGCTCTCCTCACGGAGAGCGTGGATTGAAATATCTTCACCATCGAGGACATATCGGAAGTCTACGTCGCTCTCCTCACGGAGAGCGTGGATTGAAATATCAGCCGCTACTGCCCAGACGACCATGAGTGACGTCGCTCTCCTCACGGAGAGCGTGGATTGAAATCTGGAGCTTGCCGGCCGCGCCCGGTATGGCGTCTGGTCGCTCTCCTCACGGAGAGCGTGGATTGAAATTCGACCAGCTTGGACAGCATGGCGGTGGTCTCAGTGTCGCTCTCCTCACGGAGAGCGTGGATTGAAATGCCACCGGCGCATCAAAGACGACGGCGGAAGCCGGTCGCTCTCCTCACGGAGAGCGTGGATTGAAATTATTGGAACGCCAAAAGTCAAGAGGAAATCATAAAGTCGCTCTCCTCACGGAGAGCGTGGATTGAAATTCGAATACAATCTACTGTATTTCGGTTACGCCACGTCGCTCTCCTCACGGAGAGCGTGGATTGAAATATGCTAACGGCGGGTATTGTTCGCCGGTGGTCGGGTCGCTCTCCTCACGGAGAGCGTGGATTGAAATTACTTGTTGTTGTAGGTGGATTCGAGCAGCCCGAGTCGCTCTCCTCACGGAGAGCGTGGATTGAAATACTATTGAACGTCATGCTCGAATTGTCGGCGGTGGGTCGCTCTCCTCACGGAGAGCGTGGATTGAAATAGGTTGTAACGCAGAATGTAACCGGTTTTACGATGTCGCTCTCCTCACGGAGAGCGTGGATTGAAATGTTTTGATATGTCGTGTTTGGCTCAATGTAACCCGGTCGCTCTCCTCACGGAGAGCGTGGATTGAAATATGTCGGTTACGATTTCATCAAGATATGCCGTTATGGTCGCTCTCCTCACGGAGAGCGTGGATTGAAATGCCCAGGCACTGACGGTGCCCTGGAGCGTGCCGGGTCGCTCTCCTCACGGAGAGCGTGGATTGAAATGTCAACAACGGCGTCGCCTCCACCGAGAGCCAAGTCGCTCTCCTCACGGAGAGCGTGGATTGAAATCCTGCTGCGTGAGGGTCGGCTTGCCAGTGTCGACGTCGCTCTCCTCACGGAGAGCGTGGATTGAAATATCGCCATTGGCTCGCCACCGATCACGGTGTAGTCGCTCTCCTCACGGAGAGCGTGGATTGAAATCAGATGGGGCCTGCGGCGTTGTGGCTCATGCCGAAGGTCGCTCTCCTCACGGAGAGCGTGGATTGAAATATGTCAGCGTACTGCGCAATCCACAAACCGCAAGTCGCTCTCCTCACGGAGAGCGTGGATTGAAATACGTCCAGCGCTCGGTCTGCGATAGCCAGTCGCGTGTCGCTCTCCTCACGGAGAGCGTGGATTGAAATAACGTCAGGGCCCGCCGCGCCAGCGAGCAGGAGAGTCGCTCTCCTCACGGAGAGCGTGGATTGAAATTGGGTCGGCACGTTGCGGTTCGAGCCGGACTTGGTCGCTCTCCTCACGGAGAGCGTGGATTGAAATTCCGGCAGTCCCTGCGTGAGGAGTCCGGCCTTGTCGCTCTCCTCACGGAGAGCGTGGATTGAAATATCACGTCCGATGTTCGGCAGGAAATGGATTCAAGTCGCTCTCCTCACGGAGAGCGTGGATTGAAATGACTCGGTGATGCTGTCGGCCACCGCCGTCACCTGGTCGCTCTCCTCACGGAGAGCGTGGATTGAAATTATGGCCACGCGTTGGAGGCGTGGCTGCTGGTCGTCGCTCTCCTCACGGAGAGCGTGGATTGAAATTACAGAATGCCCGACCACACGCTGGTTGGATGCGGTCGCTCTCCTCACGGAGAGCGTGGATTGAAATTCCGAAGCCGCTCCCGACCGGGAGCTCAAGATTCGTCGCTCTCCTCACGGAGAGCGTGGATTGAAATATGACCATCTGCACGCCCTGCTCCATGAGCTGCGGTCGCTCTCCTCACGGAGAGCGTGGATTGAAATCCCAACGTCACCCCTTTTCTTGCGGATAAGATCATGTCGCTCTCCTCACGGAGAGCGTGGATTGAAATATGGCGGTTAACAATGGTAGCGCCCTCGCTCTGTCGCTCTCCTCACGGAGAGCGTGGATTGAAATGCTCGGCAACACGCATACGAGCACGCAGCAGGACGTCGCTCTCCTCACGGAGAGCGTGGATTGAAATAGCTTTAGCGTGCGTATCGACCGCGAAAATTCCGGTCGCTCTCCTCACGGAGAGCGTGGATTGAAATCCAGCCCATCCCCTATGAAGATTTCCGGCATGGCGGTCGCTCTCCTCACGGAGAGCGTGGATTGAAATAGTGCAATGCGAATACGTGCTGCCCGCCGAACTGGTCGCTCTCCTCACGGAGAGCGTGGATTGAAATCCTGCGTTATGCGACGGCTCAGGTGCAGAAGATGCGTCGCTCTCCTCACGGAGAGCGTGGATTGAAATAGAGCTTATGTTGAGCGATGATTACGAGCTTCAGTTTGTCGCTCTCCTCACGGAGAGCGTGGATTGAAATATGGCGTTGCGGTTGGATGTGCCCAGTCGATTCGTCGCTCTCCTCACGGAGAGCGTGGATTGAAATGGTTTTGCGGCAATGCTCAACGAAGGCATTGACGTCGCTCTCCTCACGGAGAGCGTGGATTAAAATTACGACGTGGTAGCGCGGCCCGAAGGGCCACCAAGGTCGCTCTTCTCACGGAGAACGTGGATTGAAATATACGGGCCGCGTCACGCATCACATGATGGCCCGTCGCTCTCCTCACGGAGAGTGTGGATTGAAATATTTCGTGTCCTCGCTTTGATTCGGCACCTCGGACGTCGCTCCCCGCAAGGGAGTGTGGATTGAAATACCGTACAGGTCGCGAAACAGGCCGGATTGACGGCGTCACTCCCCGCAAGGGGAGTGTGGATTGAAATTGGTTCGTCACCCGGCCGTCGTGTGCTGGTGACGGCGTCACTCCCCGCAAGGGGAGTGTGGATTGAAATTTTTGGACCGTTTGGTCAAGCGAAGCGTGACCGGGTCGCTCTCCTCACGGAGAGCGTGGATTGAAACGACGTTGACCATTGGGTTATATTCCATGCTATGCCGTCCACAGCTAAGTTTTTGCGTGAAGTTACCGAGTAGGAGGTGTGTTGTGATTAGTGATGCCGAGTTTGACCGTTGGGGCGAAGCCGCCGAACGTGGCGATTACGGTGGAAGTAAGGGACCCGTGATGCATGGTCCTATTTTCCCAGTGGACGCCGATTATCCCGATATTGTCTCGTTGGGTGTTTCCGCGGACATGTTGGCGTTGGTTGACGCGAAAGCTAGGCGGTTGGGCGTTGGGCGTGATGACGTGATACGCCATGCGATAGCGCGCGATCTCGTTGACGCTTGAACATTGTCCCGGTTGCTTTTGCGGCCGGGATTTTGTTTATTCGAACTTGTTTGTCGGGGTTCCCGCCTGATGAAAATACCCCAAGAGCGTTCCGCACTCTTGGGGTATTGCTTAAAGCAAACTGATTTATAAGCCTTCTCGTTCTAACGCGGGGCGTTCACCGTCATGCTGCCGTTGGTTGAAGGAAACACTGAATATGTGGCGAAGTTTACAGCAATCCGTCCGCATGCAACGCGCCATACATGCGGTCCAAGCAATCCACAAGCAGCGGATAAGGCATCGCCACATTCACGCGCACGCAGCCGGCGCCGGCCTCGCCGCATAAACGCCCGTCGGTCAACGCCACTTGCGCTTTCTCAAGGAAGTATGTGGCTGGATCGTCGATGCCGAGCGGACTGAAATCAAGCCATGTAATATAGGTGCCCTGCGGCTTGATGTAGCCGACGCCAGCGAACCGTTCACGCATTTGTTCGTCGAACAGGTCAAGATTCCTGCGCACGTAGGCGAACGCGTCCTGGAACCACGGGTCACCCTCGTTGTATGCGGCGGTGGTGGCAATCGCGCCGATGGTGGCGGTCTGATGCTCGCTCCACTCCGCCTTGACTGCCCACATGTCACGATCCGTAGGATTGGTGAGCAGCACCTGCGCACACTTCGTGCCTGGAATATTGAACGACTTCGACGCGCTGGTGGCGGTCATCGACTGCAATGCTGCCTGTTCGCTGATGGTGGGGAATGGAATATGCTTGCCTTCGAACACAAACGGAGCATGGATCTCATCATTGAAAATGCGTACATCGTACTGCGCTGCCAAATCGCTTAGGCGCAGCTCTTCCTCCAGAGTAAGCACTTTGCCGATCGGATTATGAGGATTGCAAAGCACGAACGCATGGCATCCGGCCGCAAACGCGCGTTCAATGGCGTCGAAATCGAACAGCCACTGCGCCTCACCGGTTTCGGCGTCGCCGCTTTGCAGCATTTCGATTTCGATCACATTGACGTCATAGAGTTTCGGCACGCTTAGGAACGGCATGTAGGCAGGTGTCGGCACGATCACGCTGTTGCCTGCGCCGACCAGTTCGCGTAGGAAGACCTCGTATGCCTCAAGCACGTCGGGAACCACGCGAATGATACTGGGATCCACATCCCAGCCGTAATGTGTGCGCTGCCAGCCTGCGCATGCCTCTGCCACGCGCTGCTTCCAAGGGTCGGGAATGTAGCCAAGTTTGCAATGGTCACAAGCGTTGTCGATGGCTTCCTGAATGCAGGGTGCTAGGCCGTAGTCCATTTCGGCGATGAACGCGCCGATGCAGCCGGGGTAGCGTGTCCACTTGTCGGAGCCGACTTCGGCAAGGTCGGCTGCGGTGGTGTGGTCGATGGCGTCGGCGTTAAAGCCGGAATCGGTACGATGCTTGATATCCATGATTTCTTCCATGGTTCCAGCATGACGTACGCGTTGGGTGAAAGAACAGTGTGTTCTTGTGCTGAAAGCAGAGATGGTTATGAAGTTTTCTTATATCAGATGCTTTTGCTATTCAATTATTAATCTGATTATGTCGATGCTGAAAAATAAGAAACATTCGCTTGCGTCAGCATCCTGCTATCGGGGAATCGGTGAATCAGATGCTTTCCAAATACTGGTGCGACGCTTTTTCGATTTCGTCCTTGACGCGGGCGACCGCTGGGCGATCATCCGCTTTTCTCGTGACGAAACAGACTGTGCGGAACGCGTTGTCGTCGGCAATCGGAAGCGCGGCCAAGTCAGGCTGCGTTCCGGCGGTTGTGGCCAAACGGGACACGATCGAGACGCCCATGCCGACTTCCACGAGATTCTGCGTGGCCCAATAATCGTCGGTCGAATGCGTAATCTCCGGCGTGAAACCGGCGGTACGTGCTAACGACACCAGATTCGCCCGACAGGTCTCGCAGCCGGCGATCCACTGTTCGCCGCGTGCCGAAACCAGCTGGACCGGCAGATGCGAGCTTTCATACTGGCGTGTGATCGTGTTGTTCGCACTGATCAGCAGCATCAGCGGGTCGATGCCGAAGGGGGAGACTTCCAAATCGTCCGGACCAACTAAGGCAGGCAGTGAATTGTATTGGAAAATGATCGCGCAATCGGCAAGCCCCTGTTCCAACGCGTCCATGGCCTCAGGTGGCTCCATCTGCATGAGGCTCACACGAATATCGGACGTTTTGCTGATATGCACGAGTACGCGTGCCACGAACGACGAGCATACCGATGGGGGAGCGACTAGGCGAATATGCGTCGATCCGTTGCGCTGGTATTCCTCCACATCTTTGACGGCCTGTGTGACGCGATTGTCGATGAGCTGCCCGTGGCGTGCCAGAATACGGCCGATCGGCGTTAATTCCACCCCATGCGACGTGCGCTGCACGAGTTTTGCGTCAAGTTCGCGTTCGACCTTGCGGATTTGTTGGCTGATGGCAGGTTGCGACCAGCCGGTTTCGCGCGCGACCGCGGAGAACGAACCCAAACGTTCCACATTCCACAAGGTCACGAGAATCTGCGGGTTCAGTGTTTTCGTGCTGAATCCCGTGGCATTCGCGGTGATGCTGATGTCGGTATTCGTGTTGGCGTTTTCGCGCGTGTTGCTATCGGCTGGAGTGTTCATATGAAGGTAGTACTCAACTTTTTAGGAATGCGGGAATGGCCTCGGCTGCCGCGTAGCCCGCGCGGTACATGCGTTCCAAACCTTCGAACGACTTGCTCAACGTGTTCAGGCCGTACAGGCTTTCCGGCGCGAGGATGAGCACGCGGCCGTCCTGCTCGTATTCCTTGGACAGCGCCACTTCGTCGTTGTACTTCTGATAACGGTTGAGCAGTTTTTCCGCGGCTTCGGGGTGGCTGCGCTTCAAAATCCTGGCCGGGCCGATGTCCCTCTTCTGTTCGCGTACGGTGTCTTTCGGGCGGGTGAGTATCACCACGATACGGTCGTAGCCGTCATCGATGGCCTTCTGCACCGGAATCGGATCGGCGATGCCGCCGTCGTAATAGGGGACGCCATCGATCTCATACGGTTCGCAAGCCACCGGCACCGCTGATGACGCCTTCAGGATGTCGAAATTGTCGTAGCCCACGTCGGACTTGCTGAAATACTTCGTGGAGCCGTCTTCGGCGTTGCACGCAACCACGGTGAAATCGGTCGGGTTGGCTTCGAAAGCCGCGTAGTCAACCGGATTTTCACCATCATGATTGCTGAGCGTGCTATACACGTAGTCGAGGTTGGCGAAATTATGGTTCTTGACGTAGCTGTCGAAGCTCGCGTATTCCTTGCGGAACGCGTACTGCGTGTAGAACGTGTGGTTGCGCCCGTGCTGCTTCGCGATGAACGAGACCATGTTGGCGCTGCCGGCGGAAACGCCGTAGCAATGGTCGACGCTGATGCCGTCCTCAAGCATGCGGTCCATCACGCCCGCACCGTAGATCGCACGGAAACCGCCGCCGACGTCGATCATTGCCGTTCTATGAGCCATATGCGCCCCGTCCTTTCGTCGTCCGTCCTTTCGGGTTTCAATTGACTTTACGCGGTCTAATTGACGTATTTTTGCGTATTCGGTCATTTCTTAGCGAAGGACGACGTAAAATATCTGCGAATAATCAATAAAAATGGAGTGGAGAAGATATCAATGAACGAAGCTGCACTGCCTCAGTCGACGGTCCATATCGCCCAAGCTGATCCGGACGGGATTCTGCTGGTGATTCACGCGGGTGCCGGCAATCGTGGCAAAAAGGATACGCCAGAACGTCGTGCCCAGGTGGAGCAGGATTTGAACAGGGCTCTTGAAGCTGGCTATGCGTTGCTGGAGCAGGGGGCTCCGGCGGAGGATGCCGTGTGCGCGGCTATCCGTGTCATGGAGGATGCTCCGGAGTTCAACGCTGGCCGTGGTGCTGCGCTGACAAGCGAAGGCATCGTATCCATGGATTCCTGCCTGATGACCGGTATCGATGGCGAGGTTGGTTCCGCATGTGGTCTGACCACGTCTAAGAATCCGATCAACGTAGCGCGTGCCATCAAGGAAAAGACTAAGCATGTCATGTTTGCCAAGCCTGGTAATGATTTGCTTAAGGAGTGGGGAATCGAACTGTGCGACAGTGATTATTTCATCACTCCGGCACGTCAGGAATCCTTGCGCGAGGCGCAATCCAACGGCGACGAGTGGGAGAAGCATGGCACCATCGGCGCTGTCGCCCGTGACTCGTCCGGCAACATCGCTGCCGGCACCTCCACCGGTGGCATCACCAACCAGATGCCGGGACGTGTCGGCGATTCGCCTCTGCCGGGCTGTGGTACCTATGCCAACAACGATTCCGTCGCGATCTCCTGCACCGGCATCGGTGAGGCGTTCGTCAAGGAAGTCGCTGCGCATCAGGTTTCCGATCGTGTTCTGTACGCCAAGGAGGAGCCAATCGAGGCCGCGAAGGCGGCGCTGGATGGTGTCGCCCGTCATCATGGCGATGGCGGTATGATCGTCGTTCCGGCTCATGGTGAAGGCGCAATGGTGTTCAATAGCGAGATGATGAACTGCGGTTGGAAGTCTCCGAAGGGCAGCTACGTGCAGAGTTGATGCTGTAGTGGCAAACCGGCAAAACAAGCCACAAAAGTAAGTGGGGTTCGAATCCATGAAGGATTCGAACCCCACTTACTTTAGCTCCCTATATGGCCGGCGAATCGTTCGTCCACCGGCCGGAAACATCACTTAGTGATGGTGTTGTAGGTAGGCAGATTGGTGTAATCGAACGATACGTTCTTCACGTTCGTCGCGGACGCGGCGGCGACGTTGTCGTTCC